>PDWI01001181.1_pt1 | contig 41947 bp, 30 predicted proteins | sample 1430891 | NCBI WGS metagenome assembly PDWI01 (sample SAMN01162508, study PRJNA174530) | Oral metagenome, whole genome shotgun sequencing project. | biome: Marine environment; feature: Marine mammal; material: Swab sample of the gingival sulcus; isolation source: swab sample of gingival sulcus... | reverse complement strand
ACTAGAAAATACCACTTTAGCGTATAGGTTAGCATCTGGATTACCACTACCATCTTCTGCTACGATATCCGCCAGCTTGTTCCACTGAGCATATAATGTCACATCATTAGCTGGCATGGTAAAGCTCTCACCTACTGAGTAACTTGTACCACTTCCATCCGCTACAGTATTCCATCCCGTAAACTCATATCCTACTTTAGTATAGGCACTTGGTTTTACAGTAACTTCTTCATCCGTCGAGTGTTCTTCATTAGCCATTCTGCCAGTATCTGATGTGTTACCATCATAGGCTAATGTTTGGCTATTAGCTGTATATACTGCGACTATCTCTGTACTACCATCTGCTGCTATCGTAGGATTTTCAACAACAATATCTCCATTTTTAAACTCTTTAAATTCATATCCATCTAATCTAGGAGCAATAATTACATCTCCTGTAATACCCGCATATTCTTCATCAGGTTTAATTGAATTTCCATCAACTTTTTGAAATTTTAGAACATACTTAGTATCATCATTTGGTTTATATACCGCATAAATCTCTGTGCTACCATTACCTTTTATCATAAAAGACAGATTTTCACTATTTGACACTGCTGGTCTATTTATTACTTCATCATTATCATCTTTCCACTCTTTAAAAGAATATCCCATAGGAGGATTTTCTTCCATATTATTTAAAATTTCATTTGAAATATCCTCACCACTTGTTCCTATGCCATTATATTCATTAGGCGACAAATCATGTCCATCAGTATCCTTCATTAAAATTTTATACGCTGTATCCGTTTTAGGAATATAATAATAATTGATATGATATACATTTCCACTATTCCCAGCTTCATCTACGTTATTTCTAATCCATGGCGGAAATGCTTCAGAAATATTATTAGGATAACTAGGACTACTATTATACTTCGTTTTATTAACATAAGTTTTTTTATTATTTTCAAAATCACATTCAGGTGCGAATATATAGCCGTCAATTTTTAAATTATCCCATTTATCTGTATGATTACTATCAAAACCTAGCATATCTCTAGAAAAATCATATACTCCCTCTGGAAGTCCCCCTTTAACTAGATTATGATGTCTAAACTCTCTTAATCTTTCGGTAGTAGGAGTAGAATTAACAATCGTCTCATCTTCTCCTATCGTCCTTTCAGCTCTTAGAAAATGTAAATAATATTGATGAATTGTAGGTAGAGTTATCTTAATATTTTCATTATATGCAAAAACCCCAAACTTCATCGTTGGATTATTTTCATCATCTGATAAACCAAATATATCTCTTACATCCTCTTCGCTAAGTTCAAACTCTCCTTTAGCTCTAGCAACCGTTTTTGAATAATCCCATACCAACCAATCAGAAAAAACGGCATTATAATATTCATACGAAATTCTGTACTTACCATTTCTAGTTACAGTAGGAGTTTCCCATGTTATATTAATCCGTCGATCAGTATGTCTATTAAATTGCCAACCATCCCAACCCAAACTTTCAAATGGAGTATCTCCACCAATAACTAAATGCTTATAGGTGTTATTATTATTAACAGCTGTAGCATTTGATGGAACAGATAAAGCAATATGATTTATTCTCCCACCATCTCTAGCACCTACTATGCTATTAATCCACGTCTGTACACTGTCAACACCATTTTCATCAATAGGATCTCCTTGCATATTGCGATCAAGTTCAACAATAATACCATCTTTTAATGCTCCTCTACCATCTTGATCTCCATATACACCCATTTTATAAGCATTATTAGAGGAAGACAAATCACTTACATCCACATAATTCGGATGTGTTGGCTTTAAAAAACCAAAAGCAATGCCATTATTAAGAGTATCATACATATTCAAATCAAGAGATACTCTTACACTATCCTTTAATAAATTTAAACTTTGCTTAGAATAAATACCTTGAGGGTTATTGTGTTTATTGAAATGTACATATCCATCATTTCCAATACGCACCGTATTATTATCTAAACCATTAACCACTTCGAAAACATCGGACATTTTAGCACCTACAGCCTCCGATGGAATAAGATAATCAAAGTCAGATTCTATATAGGCATTGCTAACATCATTATTGCCTAAATATTCATTTGCAAAGGAAATCCCCCTCACATTTCCAAAACCACTTGTAAATATCATCAATAACGACAATACTATAGCACCAAATTGTCTTAACCACCCAAATTTGTTCACACAAATCCTCTCTTTCTCACAAAAATCCTCTACATAAATTTAATTTATACTAATCTCAAATAAGATGAACTATATATCATAAGTTTGGGGAGTACCTACCCTACTATAATCTTTTTTATTTTTTTATGCACTCATCAGTAATCTGATCCATTCTTTTTTGATATTCAGTGCAGCATTTATATATCTATTGTTCATCAGTTACATAAAATTTACATCCAAACTTATCCCACATTTCCACCTAAAACATACGTGTAAGATTTATCGGCAATTTCTCTAATAAACTTTAAGTTTTATTAGAGTGGCTTTATTTATCACACGAAACTATCCACGCCAGTAGGAACTGCCACCACTTTGTTTTATTTTTTCTAAATTTACAACTGTCCCTAATAACAATGCAGAAGCTTCTTTCATATAATATGGTGTCTATGCCGTAATCAGGATATCCCCTACCATATAGCCATCTTCTAGCTCTCCTGAAATACTAACTGGTGTCATGATATTCATCTTCAGTATCACTTCTTTCTGTTTATTAAAGCCCAGATACCGTGATTCTTTTTTATCACTAAGAGAAGAATCTAATATAACATTTTTAATATTCATATGTTCTATCACATCATTAGTACAACCATACACGGCAAAGTTCTGCTCCTCTGATAGCGTTTTATTATAATATTTCTTACTTCCATCATCTAAAGTAATATACTTATCTTCATCATAGATATAGTTATCATCATCTGCAAAACTAACATAATTACCGATACCCACACTAGAAAACAGCATCACTATCGCCATTATAAACGCTACTATTTGTCTCATACTCCTCCTCGCTTTCTACCTTATCGCCTATTTTTTTTTTACACGAAAAATACTGACTACATCGTAATCAGTATTTAGACTTACCACACTATTTAAATTAAATACAATCATTTTCCATTTGACTATCAGACTGATCTTATTCTAATACTTTCCATCCTCTAATTCAGCAAATTTCTGTTTCATGGTCGGATTATTTCTAGTTAATTTTTTAATGCTTAAATCTTCCGCTTTCTGATTTGCCAGTCTAAGATGATCTTCAGATAATAATAATGCTTTTTTTGTTTTTTCTAAATGCACAATGGTCTTATCAATTTCCTTAATTGCATCGTCAAATCTCTCAGTAGCTAACCTATATCTATCACTAAATGCATTTTTAAACGTCTCTAGTGATTCCTCGAATTGCGTAATATCTCTATCTTGATTTCTAATCTCAACCAGATCTCTTTGATACTGAAGCGAATTTAAAGCCGCATTTCTTAATGTGGTAATCATCGGAATAAAAAACTGAGGACGTATCACATACATTTTCTCATATTCATGAGACACATCGACAATGCCCATATTATAGTATTCACTATCTGCTTCTAACATACTTACTAAAACGGCATATTCGCATTTTTTTTCCTTTCTATCCTTATCTAATTTTTTGAAAAAATCTCGATTTTTCTTTTTAGTAGCAGTGGTATCAGTTTCATTTTTCATTTCAAACATAATCGAAATATACTCTATACCATCACTGCTTTCCTTGTAGATATAATCGCCCTTTGTTCCAGAACTAATATCATTATCTTTCGCAAAATAAGCATTTGGAAATGCTGTAGCCCTGAGTTTATTAAACTCTGTTTCACAGTGTATCTCTAAGCTCTCACCTATCAATTTTGTAGATTGCTTCGCCTTATAATCTTTATATAAGGCTATTTCCTCATCCTTTAATTCAAGTTCCTTTTTATAATTTTCTTCTAGCGACTTTTCTTTTAATTTATAATGTTCTTCCAGAGATTTTTCTTTTAACTTCCACTCACTCTCATTTACTGTAATAGAATTTTTAAGCTCTAATACTTCTTTTTCTTTCTCATTTACAGCCCTTTCTACAGCAAGTTTCGCATCAATTTCCTTATTTTGAATCTGACCTCTTAATTTCTCGATTTCAATTTCTTTATCAGCTAACTTTTTAGACAGTTCAGCAGACAGCTTTTCTTCTAGCTGTTTCTTTTCACTTTTTTGTAGTTCAAGTTTTGAATTTAAGTCAACAATTTGCTTATTTTTTTCTAGCTCTACTTTAGCTATCTCAGCCGCTATTGCATTTTTCTTATCAGCTTCATATAAAGCATCTCTTTGCTTTAACTCCTTATCAAATTCTTTATCACGAACTTGTTTTACAATAGCAACATAACCCGAATCATCAATCTTAAAAAATTCGCCACATTTTGGACATTTTATATCTTGCATCGCTACCTCCTTTATCTCACTTATCTCACTGTTCTATCTAAAAGCTGAAACCACCATATTTTATTTATCTTCATCAAATTTAAGTACTGATAAAAATGCTTGTTGTGGCACTTCTACACTACCCATTTGTCGCATTCTCTTTTTACCTTCTTTTTGTTTAGCGAGAAGTTTTTTCTTACGAGAAATATCTCCACCATAACATTTTGCTAGTACATCTTTTCTAAGTGCCTTAATGGTTTCGCGTGCAATCACCTTATTTCCAATAGCTGCTTGGATAGGAATAACAAATTGATGTCTTGGTATCTCATCTTTTAATCGTTCACAAATCTTACGTCCACGGCTTTCTGCCTTTGATTTATGAACGATCATAGAGAAGGCATCAATCCCCTCTTTATTTAGCAAAATATCCATTTTTACAAGTTCAGATTGCTGATATCCCTTAAATTCATAATCAAATGAACCATATCCTCGAGTTTTCGTTTTTAAAGCATCAAAAAAATCATAAATCACTTCATTAAGCGGTAAATCATAATGCAGTGCTACTCTACGCTCATCTAGATAATCCATATGAATCATAGTGCCACGTCGTTGCTGACAAAGTTCCATAACGCTTCCCACATATTCACTAGGAATATAAATTTTAGCATCTACAATCGGTTCTTCCATCATTTGAATAAAAGTAGGATCTGGTAAATTAGATGGATTTTGTATAAATTCTACCTCACCAGTAGTTTTTGTAACTCGATATATAACCCCTGGTGCAGTAGCGATAAGTTCAAGATCAAACTCTCTTTCGAGCCTTTCTTGAATAATTTCCAAATGTAAAAGTCCTAAAAATCCACATCGAAAGCCAAATCCAAGTGCTACAGAAGTCTCAGGCTCAAAACTAAGTGCGGCATCATTTAGCTGTAATTTTTCCAGTGCATCTCGAATAGCATCATAGCTTTCACCCTCGGCTGGATATATACCACAAAACACCATAGGTGTCGCTTTTTTATAGCCCTCTAATGCTTCAGGAGTGGGATTATTTTTTAGCGTAATGGTATCTCCCACTTGACAATGCTTAACATCTTTTATAGATGCTGTAATATAACCTACATCTCCTGCTTGTAAGCATTCCTGTGCCAATGCATTAGGAGTATATACTCCTACTTCTACTACTTCAAAAGTTTGACCATTTGACATGGTCATCATAATATCGCCCTTTTTAATCTTACCATCAAACACTCTAACAGAGGCCACTACCCCCTTATAGCTATCATATCCCGAATCAAATATCAAACATTTAAGTGGTGCCTCTAAATCACCCGTTGGAGCCGGTACATCTTTTACAATCATCTCTAGGACACTTTTTATATTAAGTCCTGATTTTGCGGAAATTTCTGGTGCATCTTCTGCTAAAATACCGATTACATCTTCAATCTCCATCTTAATTTCAGACGGTCTGGCACTTGGCAAATCAATTTTATTTAAAACAGGTAGAATTTCTAATCCCTGCATATCAGCAAGCGTTACATTAGCAAGAGTTTGTGCTTCGACACCTTGACTGGCATCCACAACGAGTACAGCACCCTCACAGGCAGCTAATGATCGAGAAACTTCATAGGTAAAGTCGACATGACCAGGAGTGTCTATTAAATTTAATATATATTCCTCGCCATCATCCGCTGTATATATAAGTCTAGTGGTATTTAATTTTATCGTAATACCACGTTCACGCTCGAGTTCCATGGTATCCATAACTTGCTCTTGCATCTCACGCTCGGTTAACAGACCCGTCTTTTCAATAAGCCTATCTGCAAGAGTTGATTTACCATGATCTATATGTGCAATAATACTAAAATTTCTTATATGTGACTGTCTATCCGACATATTTCCTCCCTAAATAACTTTAACGACATCTAATATATTATATCAATTTATAATATATTTTTATATATTTCAATGATTTTTTTTACGATTTATCGCTATCTTATTTAAGACTACAAAAAAGGCATAAAAATATCCCTGCCCTAAGACAAGGATATTTATTAATATCAATATTTTATAATAAATTACATTTCAACAACGACCGCTTCACCCATACCGCCACCGATACATAATGTAGCAAGACCATACTTAGACTCTCTTTTCTTCATTTCATATAGAAGTGTAACAAGAATTCTAGCTCCACTAGCTCCAATTGGATGACCAAGAGCAATTGCTCCACCATTTACATTTGTAATTTCTGGATTAAGATTTAATTCTTTCATAACTGTTAATGCTTGTGCAGCAAATGCTTCATTTGCTTCAATTAAATCTAAGTCTTCAATTTTTAATCCAGCTTTTTCAAGAGCTTTTTTAGTAGCTGGAACTGGTCCATAACCCATATATGCTGGATCAACACCTGCCGATGCATGAGAAATAATAGTCGCCATAGGTGTAACACCAAGTTCTTTAGCCTTTTCTTCACTCATGACAACAATCGCTGCCGCACCATCATTAATTCCTGAAGATGAACCCGCAGTTACTGTACCGTCCTTCTTAAATGCAGGCTTTAATTTTGCCATACCTTCAACAGTTGCACCATCACGAATAAATTCATCAGTATCAAAAATAATAGGATCTTTCTTTCTTTGTGGAATTTCTACTGGAATAATTTCATCTTTAAACCTACCATTATCTCTTGCTGCTGCTGCTCTTTGTTGACTAGTTGCAGAAAATACATCTTGTTCTTCACGAGTGATATTATATTTTTCTGCTAAATTCTCGGCTGTAATACCCATATGATAGTCATTAAAAGCATCCCAAAGACCATCCATAACCATGGCATCATATAGCTCGCCTTGACCCATGCGTTGTCCCCAGCGAGTAGTTTTTAATAAAAATGGAGCCATAGACATATTTTCTGTTCCACCAGCAACAACAATATCATTATCACCAGACATAATAGACTGCATTGCCATAGAAACTGTTTTAAGACCAGAACCACAAATCATATTAACAGTTACAGCAGGAGTTTCAACAGGAATACCAGCCTTTACAGAAGCTTGTCTAGCCACACCCTGTCCATATCCAGATTGTAAAACAGAACCAAATAAAACCTCATCTACATCTTTTTTATCGACCCCTGCACGCTTTAGTGCTTCTTCGATAACTAATGCCCCCATATCAGCAGGCTTAACATTTTTAAGTGTTCCCCCAAAACTTCCTAATGCTGTACGAACAGCACTGGCAATTACTACTTTTTTCATTAAAAAATCCTCCTCTTAAATTATATTATATAACATATTTAGTATATCCTATTTTTAAATAAAAAGTTATATTATCTAAAATTTAACAAACTTTTTTTATATCATTTTTTTAACATTTCCCACTCTGCTACTTTAAATCCACTTAATACAAAGTTATCTCCGATTAATGTAGGTCGTTTAAATAATTTATAATCAGATGTAAGAAGTTTTAGTAACTCATCCTCTGTCATATAATCCCACTTATCTTTTAAATTTAACTCTTTATACATTTTACCATTGGTATTAAAAAATACTTTTAATGGCGTATTCGTCTGTTTCATCCATTGTCTAACGTCTTCTGATGTTGGCAGATTTTTATTTAACACTCTAACTGTCACATCTATACCATTTTCTTCTAGCCAAGCCTTGGCTTTTCTACTGCTAGTTCATGATGAATAATGTAATAATATCATAATCCCTCCTCTAAATCTCAATATTAGTATAACACAAAAATATCAAGTAGACATATAGGTTATCAACTTGATATTTTTTAATTTTATTATTTCTTTTTAAGATTTTTTCTATTATCAATTGCCACTGCCAAGATAATAATTAGACCTTTGATGATAAATTGTAAATATGGATTAACCCCTATAAAGGAAAGTCCATATGAAATAACTTGGAATATAAGTACACCCGCTACAATTCCAGAAATCGAACCAACACCACCATCAAAAGAAAGTCCACCTACAATACAAGCCGATATCGCATCGAGTTCATACATATTACCCGTATTATTAGTAGCAGTACCAATACGAGCACCTTCTAATGCACCGCCAAGTCCATATAGTAGTCCCGCCAAAATATATGTAAGCATAAGATACTTAAATACATTGACACCAGATACTACTGCAGCTTCTTCATTTCCACCAATGGCAAATATATTTTTGCCAAATGTAGTTTTATTCCACAAAACCCATATAATAGCAGTTACAATCACTGCATATATAACGAGAAAAGGTATGCTAAGTTCCTCAGTAATTGGAATATTTCCCTGTGCAAATACAGTAAATTTCTCACTAAGTCCACCAATAGGTTGTGCTCCATACGGTGGTCTATCAAAGTATATAGAATTCATACCATATACGATAACCATCATACCCAAAGTAGCTATAAATGCATCCACTTTAAATTTAGCAACGATAAAACCACTTATCATACTAATAATAGCACAAATAATCATAACCAAAAGTATTGGCACATATAAAGGTAATTCAGGTAAATCTGGATACATCCTATAAGCATAATCCACCGATTGTAATAGTGATGCTGATATAACAGCAGCCAAACCTACTTGACGACCTAACGAAAGGTCAGTACCACCTGTAACAATTATTCCACCAACTCCCATCGCCATAATAACCCTTGTAGAGGCTTGGGCAAGTATATTTCTAAAATTTCGTATTGATATAAAATCTGGAGACACCGCAATAATTAAAATCAGCAGTCCAAGCAAAACAAAAAATATCGCATGCTCCATAACAAATGACAGTATATCACTCCCATTTATTTTCTTTTTAACGTCGTTAACTTTAGGATTTTCCATGCTTTACTCCAATCATAAATAAAGATATGATAACTTTAATATTTCTTCTTGGGTGGTAGTCTTTGTATTGACAATACCCGCAAGTTTTCCATTGCTCATAACCAATATTCTATCTGTAATACCGATTAATTCTGGCATTTCAGATGAAACCATAATAACGGCTTTACCACGCTGTGCCAGCTCCATCATCAGTTGATAAATTTCATATTTAGCCCCAACATCAATTCCACGTGTTGGTTCATCCATCAGAAGTATATCTGGTCCTGTTAATAGCCATCTGCCAATGATAACCTTTTGCTGATTTCCACCAGATAAATCCCCTATTTTCGTAAATTGATTAGGGGTTTTAACATTCATGCTATCGATAACCCAACCAGTATCTTCCTTCATTTTCTTTTCATCTAAAAACTTATTTGATTTTTTATAATCATCAATATGTGCTATCACACTATTAAATTTAATATCTAATCCTTCAAAAATACCCGTAACTCGACGTTCTTCAGTAATTAATGCAAAGCCATTTTTAATAGCCTCTCTAGGACTTCTATTTTTGATAATTTTACCTTCTTTTTGTATGGTTCCACCATCGATGTGTCGAAGTCCAAATAAAGTTTCAATTAATTCTGTCCTTCTAGAACCCACTAGGCCTGCCACACCTAATATTTCGCCAGCTCGCAAGTCAAATGTCACATCACGAATAGAGGGTTGAACATAGGCATTAAGATTTTCAACCTTCATCAAAACATTAGATGGCGTATTAATTTTAGGTGGAAAACGCTTTGTTAAATCTCTTCCCACCATCAAATTTATAATCTGTTCTGTCGTAATATTATTCATAAATTCCGTTGCAATCCATTTACCATCTCTCATAACAGTAACTTCATCTGAAATCTGTGCAATTTCTTCCATTTTATGAGAAATATATATAATAGCAACTCCTCTTGCTTTAAGAGATCTTATTATTTTAAATAGATGATTTACTTCACGCTCTGTAAGAGATGATGTTGGTTCATCCATAACAATAATTTTCGCATCATATGATACAGCCTTTGCAATTTCTACCATCTGACTTTCTGATACAGGAAGCAAATCAATTTTTGTTCTAGGATCTATATTAATATCCAATTTTTCAAAAATTTCCTTTGTCTGATCATACATTTTCTGTTCATCGATAAATAAACCTTTTTTAGGAAATCGTCCAAGCCAGATATTATCCATAACCCTTGTAGTACGAACTTGATTTAACTCTTGATGAACCATGGAAACTCCATGATCTAGTGCATCTCGTGAAGATTTAAAACTAACTTTTTCACCTTCAAAAATTACATCCCCCTCTGTAGGAGTGTAAATTCCAAATAGACATTTCATAAGAGTTGACTTACCAGCACCATTTTCACCCATCAATGCATGAACCGTTCCAGCACGAAGTTTAAATGTTACATTATCAAGAGCCTTTACTCCAGGGAATGTTTTGGTAATGCCAACCATTTCTAATATATATTGGTTATAAACATCTGAATGTTCTACCACGTTATCCTCCCTTATATGGAAACCGAGATGCATAGCATCTCGGTTTAAGACCGCAAAAGTGCTTATACAGATACCACTCAATACACTTTATAACACACTAAACGATCTGTATAAAAATTCTTGATTATTCGTAAGCTTTTTCTGCAAAATCAATATTCTCAATTGTAATACCAACATATGGTACACGAACAGCTTTCTTATCATCTAGCTTCCATTCAGTTCCATCTAGAACTTCCTTACCCATTGCTAAATTATAAGCTAAATCTAAAGTAGCTTGACCTTGATTTTTAGCATCATTAAGAACAGTACCTGCAAGTAGTCCACCTTTAATATGCTCAAGAGCATCAGGAATTGCATCTACACCAAATACTGGAGTGTATTTACCCTCATCAAAAGCACCAACTGCCTTTAGAGATTGGATAGCACCAAGAGCCATACCGTCATTATTAGCAATAACCATTTCAATATTATCACCATGCTTAGAAATCCAAGCATCCATTAACTCTTTACCTTTAACACTATCCCAGAAACCTGGTTGTTCTTCTAATTTTTCTACTAAAATTCCATTTTCTACTATAGTGTCCACTGAATACTTTGTACGAGCTTCTGCATCAGGATGTCCTGGCTCACCTTTAATTAGAACATATGACATTTTGCCATCGCCATTCTTATCCCATTCTGGATGTTCTTTCCACATTTTAGCAATAATCTCACCTTGGATAATTCCTGATTCTGCTGAATCAGTTCCTACATACCAGCACTTATCATAGCTTTGCATAGCTGCTTGATCAGGCTCTTTATTAAAGAATATCACTGGTAGTCCTTCAGGTTGAGCCTTTGCAATAATTGTCGATGCCGCTTGTGGATCAACCAAGTTAATAGCTAAAGCCTTCACACCTTTAGAAATCATCATATCAACTTGATCATTTTGCATAGCTTGATTATTCTGAGAGTCATTCAAGATAAGTTCTGCTTTACCTTCCGCAGCCACTTCTATAGAACGACGAACAAATGACATAAAGTTATCATCAAACTTATAAATTGTCACACCGATCTTTGGCATTTCTGCTTCTCCCTCTTCCGCTTGAGTATTAGCATCAGTAGAAGTAGCATTATCAGTAGCCCCTGAACCCTCACTTTGCGTATTTGTATCTGTAGACGTATCACCACCACATCCCACAACAGCAAACGCTAGTACAAATACCATTAGTAACACAAACAACTTTTTCATTTCTTCCCTCCTGCGTAAACGTTTTCTTAACTAATATGTATTAGTTACACAACTCATGCGCTTACATTCTACCATATTTATTTTATAAAATTCAAGTATTTCATCAATATTTTATGATAGACTTAGCACCGAGTCCAAAGCAATTTCCATCATTTTGGTAAATGAATTTTGTCTTTCTTGCGCCGTTGTCATCTCCCCACTAACTAGAGAATCCGAAACAGTTAGAATACAGCCAGCATTTTTATTTAATAACTTTGCATTTGCAAATAGGGCAAACGATTCCATTTCTACCGCAATACAATCATGTTCATCTCGAATGCATTCAAAAGCTAAAAAATTTTCCTTATAAAAAACATCCGAAGAATGTATGCGTCCTCTCTCGATAGGAATATCCAAACGATTAGCAGAATCTATCAACGATTTCAAAATAACTTCCGAAGAACTTATCGTATCTCCATCATACCCACTCTGCACTTTAGCATATGTTGATTCTGACCAAGCTTCTTCAACCAATAAAACATCATATAATTTAAGAGACTCTGCATATGCACCACAAGAACCTATTCTAATAATATTATCCACATCATAAAAGGCAAACAATTCATAGGAATAAATCCCCATACTTGGCATACCCATACCAGACCCCATCACTGACACTCTTTGCCCCCTATATTTTCCAGTAAACCCCTTCATACCCCTAACATTATTAAACTGCACCGAATCAGTTAAATATGTTTTTGCAATATACTCTGCCCTTAAAGGGTCCCCAGGCATTAAAACAGTTTTAGCAATCGTGCTTTTATCCACCACCTCTATATGAGGCGTAGGTATCATATTCATCATATACCGCTCCTACTCTTAAGGTGAGCTGAGATTCAACTCTTCTCATCCTATACTCTTGGCATCTCCACGTTATTTCTATACCCGATTTTATCTTAACATCACATAATTTTTTATAGATTTAAAGAGAAATATACTTCTCTATTCTTAACTTTTGCTCCGATAATTCATCATAAATATCATCTATATCAGCTGTGAGTAGCCTTCGATCCTTCATCACTAACTCTCCATTAATAATACTATGCGTCACATCATGAGGATATGCTCCATAAACAATGGATGAATACGGATCATAAATGGGTTGCATATTAGGATTTTTAGTGCCAATAACAATAATATCCGCCTTTTTACCAATCTGTATAGAACCGATTTTATCAGACATCTTTATGGCACTTGCTCCACCACGAGTTGCTATATACATCGCCTCTTTTGCAGGGCAAATACTATTATCACCAGCATTTAATTTTTGAATTTTAGTATATTGATCAAGTAGTCCAATAATATCCATTGTATTTCCACTCATCGGACCATCCGTACCAAATCCAACACAAATCCCTTTTTTTAACATCTTAGGAATAGGCGCTACAGGACGACCACTCTTTGCATTACCTGCTATATTATGTATAATGCCCACATTATATTTTTTTAAAATATCTAAATCATTATCATCTACATATATTCCATGAGCCGCTATTAATCTATCACTAAGAAACTGAATACTCTCCAAATACTCAACTGGGGATAATCCATATTCTTTTTGATACTTATCTACTTCAAATGGCATTTCGGCTAAATGAATCATTACTGGCACATCATAGTGGTTAACAATCTGAAATATTTTTGTTAAACTTTCTACGCTATTAGTATATGGTGCATGGGGAGCAATAGCTGGCGTAATAAGCGGATGCCCTTTCCAATGTTGTATCAATTTTTCTGCAATGCCAATCCCACCATAAGAGGTATCGGTATCAGGTGCCACTCGTTCTAACACCGTTTCTCCCACAATAGCTCGCATCCCCATATCAGAACTGGCTTTGGCTACTTCATGTTCAAAATAATACATATCCACAAAGGTAGTGACACCACCCATTATCATTTCAGCCAGCGATAATCTAGCTCCCACCCTAACAATGTTTTCATCTACTACATTATCCTCTAAAGGAAATAAATATTTATATAGACGATTTGGAATATCCTCACCTAAAGTGCGAAATACAGACATAGAAATATGCGTATGACCATTAATAAATCCAGCTGTTATAATTCCACCATCCGCATCGATTGTTTCATCTATCTTCCCCATATCTTCATATTTCTTAACGAGATCCGAATGACCAACATCTACAATACTATCGCCATCCACTATAACAGCTCCAGAATTATAAACAGTAAAATCTTCATCCATGGTTAAAACGATACCATTATATATACATTTCATAATTTCTTCTCCTCGCCTCTTGTTAAATGATAAAAGAGAATTTAGCCATCCACCAAATCCTCTTAGTTTATTTCTATACATATCATTGTTGTAACTATTTTATATTATTGTAACTGCTTTCGTTTTCTTTTATCCTCTTGTTTATCATTTATAATGGATATAACGATAAATCCTATAATCGTAATGGCATATGGTGTCATATGCACAAATTCCACCGGTACATTAAATGACTGCAAATGATTCGAAAGAGTTTCTGCCGTTCCAAATAACAAAGATGCTAGTAAAGAGCCTAATGCCGTATTTCCTGCGATGGCTCTAGCTGCCAGCGCAATATATCCTCTACCAGCCGTCATTCCCGATGAAAACCAAGACACATATCCCATCGACAAAAATGCCCCCCCAAAGGAAGCCAACATCCCGCTTAGCACCAATGCAATAAATTTAATTTTAAACACATTAATCCCAACGGATTCCGCTGATTCTGGAGATTCACCCACCGCCTGTATTCTCAGTCCTAGCGAGGTATGATTTAACAGAATATGAATTAAAAGAATGCAAATCCACGAAAAATATGTCAAAATATTATGTCCCGATAAAATATCACCTATATATGGAATAGACCGAACGATAGGAATACTAAGTTCTGGCAAGACCAAACTATTCAGCGATGTCGAAATCCCTTTATCGCCAGTGATGGCATCTAATAAAAATACCGTTCCTCCACCTGCCAAAATATTAATGGCAATACCTGTAAGTATGATATTCGCACTTAGTTTCAGTGAAAAATACGCCAGTATAGATGCCATAATCATACCCGCTATAACCGCTACCAATAATCCCACCCATACATTTTGAGTAAATGCACTAAATAAGACACCACAAAATGCACTGGTTAACATAATTCCTTCAATTCCTATATTAATAGCCCCAGATTTACTAGCAATAACTGCACCCAAAGTCGCAAATAATATAGGGGTGGTTACTCTTATTACAGCAAACCAAAAGGTACTGTGTGTAAACATCTCTAAAAATGCATCCATATTACACCTCAGCTTTCTCTACCATATACTTTTGTTTTGCCAACTTATTTTCTTCTTTTAGTTTCCAATATGCCAAAAATCTTTCAGATGCTATTAGTAGTATCATCACCGCTTGTATAATGGCAATAATCTCATTATCTACATCACCACGCCTAGACATCAAATCTGCCCCTATGCGAAGATAAGATAAGAAAAATGCTGCCAGCGGTACATACTTTGGATTATTTTTAGCTAAAAGCGCTATAATAACGCCATCCCAAGCATATGACATGGGCACACCCCATAAAAATCGTCTATACATACCAGACATCTCAATAGCACCACCTATACCAGCGAGAGCACCACCTATAAACTGTGAAACAATTAATACTTTTACAACTTGAATGCCTGAGTATTTTGCAAATTCTATATTATCTCCAACCGTTCTTAATTCATATCCCCATTTAGTCTTATAAATATAAATATATAATAAAACAACTGCTAACATGGCAATAAAAAAACCAAAATGAAGTCTCGTTCCTGTTAAAATTCTAGGAAGGGCAAATGTTTTGGGAAATTTATAAGATGCAAATACACTTGCCTGCGGATCTCTAAGATGATAATTCACAATATAAAGACCTAAAAAATAAAAAATATAATTAAACATCAGCGATGTAACTAGTTCATTAGCCTGCCATTTAATTTTGATAATTCCAGGCAACGTTCCAATAATTCCACCGATTACTGCCGCCACCAACAGACCATACATAGGATGTAGTCCAGCAGGTGCAACGACTTTAATAGCGACATATGATGCCATAACAGCACCCATATAAAAACATCCATCCGCTATAAGACTAAAATTTTTAGATTGGTAGACAATACATAGAGCTAGACCTGTAAATGTAAGCGGTATCATCATCTCTAAAATATTAGAAAAATACTTCATCTTCTGAAATGGTGCAAATAAAAATATCTTTAAACAGTACATAGGTGTTTCGCTCGTAAGAAAAATCAAAAATGCGGATACGCCAAGAGCTATAATAAAAGCAAGGATAATTCTGAGTATTTCAAATTTATTGATGCTCATTGTTAATTTATTCATACACAGCCCTCCCCACTTCTTCAGCAGTCTGCCTTTTAACACCTAGCATATATAAACCAAGCTCTTGTTCTGTGACAGCACTAGCATCTTCAAAATATCCCACTATTTCACCAGCATTCATCACCACCAATGAATCACTAAGGCTCATAACTTCATTTAAATCCGCAGATACCAATAAGATACCATGTCCTGCATCCCGCTTTTCAATTATCTTTCTTCTAATAAATTCAATCGCTCCAACATCAATTCCCCTAGTTGGTTGATTAATAATAAGAATATCAGATCCAGAGCTAAATTCTCGACCAACTACAACCTTTTGAATATTTCCACCAGATAATGAACGCACTCTGCTATATTCACTATCCGTCTTTATATTAAACATATTGATGCATTTATCAGCATAATTAGAAACTTTTGATTGGTTTAACCAAAAACCAGCTTCTGTATAATCGCCATTATCATATTTATCAGAAATTAAATTCTCACGCACGGATAACTGTGGTGCTGTTGCCGTGGCCATTCTATCTTCTGGAATATGTGCAATGCCCATATCTCTAATTTGTTTAATGTTTAAATTTTTAATTGATCTACCCTTGATAATAATATCGCCACTAAGCACTTTTTTAATACCAGTAATCAATTCTACAATCTCTGATTGACCATTACCTTCCACACCTGCAACACCAAGTATCTCACCTTTTCTAATAGTAAAAGAAACATCATTTACCACTTTCTTGCCAAAGGAATTAATATAAGTAGCATGATCCACCCTTAATAAATTTTCAGTAGGATGACATTCATCTTTTGGAATATTAATATCTACATCACGTCCTACCATCAAACGAGATATATCATCTTCACTCACCTTATCGACATCATATACCCCCACTGTCAATCCATCACGCATAATCGTCATTCTATCGCACAGAGCCTTTATCTCATTCAGCTTATGCGAAATAAATATAATGGTATGCCCAGATTCTCTAAGCAGTCTTAATTCATCGAATAATTCTTCTATTTCTTGTGGTGTTAACACTGCAGTCGGTTCATCTAATATTAAAACCTTTGCTCCACGATAGAGTGCTTTTAAAATTTCAACTTTTTGTTTTTGCGAAACAGAAATATCTCTGATTTTTACCCCTGCAGGCACTGGCAAATTATATGTTGTAGCCAATTCATCAGTCACCTCATTCGCCTTTGTTTTATCTAAAAAAAATCCTTTTTTAATCTCTCTCCCAAGCACTATATTTTCTGCTACAGTCAGACTTGGAACGAGCATAAAATGCTGATGTACCATACCGATACCAAGTTCTAAAGCATCATGCGATGATTTCATCGATACTTCTTTTCCCTTTATAACAATTTTACCCTCGGTAGGCTTAATCATCCCAAATAACATCTTAACAAGAGTGGATTTTCCAGCACCATTTTCTCCCACCAGTGCATGAATCTCACCTTCCCTTAGATTAAAATTCACCTGATAATTAGCAACTACTCCACCTGGATAAATCTTTGTTATCTCCTTCATTTCAACTAAATTTTGTATATTTTGTTGAACTTTATCGGACATAATAAACCCTTTCATTATAAAAACTTTTTTGACTAATCATTGCATTTAGTAAAGGGGAGTATACACTCCCCTTACATCCTATGGTAGTAACCATTTGGCTCTTCTTTCTTACTATGCATAAGCCTATCACTATCTACTTAACAGACTCTTTTAATCCATTTAATGCTTCACTATCCATACCAATAGCAGAATCCACGACAATGCTTCCATCTGTTAATCCAACTTTTACCTCTTCAATAATATCTTTTACATCCTCTGGAACATTTTTATCATAAACGATATTTCTAGCTAGACCAACTCCACCTTCACTAAGACCAATCGCTTCAGCACTACCCTTTGGAAGTGTTCCCTCAAAATACATATCTAATGCTCTAACCAATGAATTATCAACACGCTTTAAAGCAGAAGATAAGATTCTATTTGATTTTTCAGGATTATCAGCAAATAAAAACGCCTGATCTGAATCTACACCAATCGCATATGCATTTGCATCAACAGCTGCTTCAATCTGACCCAAACCAGCTCGACCTGCCACATTAAATCCAATATCTACATTTTTAGTCTGATACTGAATCAATGCAAGTTCTTTACCCTTAGCAGCATCAGTAAAGGAATCAATATAAGAAATATCTACCTTCATATCCTTATCAACATACGTTGCACCTTCAATGTATCCCACTAAAAAGTCATTAATAACAGGAATATCCATTGCACCTAAAAAACCAATTACCTTATCAGGATTAATATTTGGCATATCCGTTTTAGTTGTAATACTAGCAGCTAGTACACCCGCTAAAAATCCCGCTTCATTTTGCTTATAAGTTATAGAATAAACATTATCTAGACCTTCGATACCTTCATAATCTACAGCAGTATCAAAAATGATATATGTTTTATCAGGATACATCGGTGCCACTTCTTCAACAGGTTCTTTCATATGAAATGTTCCTGTAATGATAATATCCCAATCTTCGTCTGAAACATCCTCTAATGTAGGGATAAACTTCGTATTATCAGAACCCATTTCAATCGTTTTTAACTCAACCTTATCACCATATTTTTCAGCAATTTGATCCATTCCAGCCTGTGACGAATCATGGAACGATTTATCGCCAAGAGTACCAGAAACGAGTAATACAATCTTCGTAACATCTTCTGTCTTTTCTGATTCAGTGCCACTATCAGCCTTACTAGTATCCACCTTCTCTGTTTCAGGTTGTGCTGATTCATCCGTATTTGCTGGAGGTGTTTCGCCACTACATCCAACCACTCCAATAATTAGGACAAACGCCATAAGCATAATTAAAAACTTTTTCATATTCCCTCCCATATCTCTCGCTATTAACTATACATATATACAATCATTTTATACCCTAAAAGGGTATCATTGCAACACAAAAAAACAACTATTTTTATCACAATACTTATAAATCGAAATTCTAAAATCTACCATATCGATACTGGTATATTGTCACCGGCAAAATTTACCAAGCCATTTACTAATATACTCATCCTTGGTATATATTGGCGTAAATTTATCGGTGACATGTTTTGTTAACTGAGCATCATTCATTAATAAATCATAAATACTCATCGCAATCGCTTTGGTTGGTATAATATATGCCATTTCATTATCCGCAATCCTAAAATCAGAACCATGAATATTGCCAGCAAATCCACCAAAACCAAGTTGAACTGTAGGTTTTATCGCTCCCAAATCACCAACATCACCCGAAGCCATACATCGTCCTCCATCCTCTATATTCTCTAGAGGTATCAAGGTAGACATATTATTTTTTAAAATGGCAGAAATCATTTTATTTTGATGAAAGGGCAGATACCCGGAAGCATCATGTATCTCACATCTTGCTCCCACCGCATAAGCACCTGCCTTTAATGCACGATTCACCTTATCATTTGCATCAATAATAGCCTCTACATCATTGCCCCTAATCATAAACTCTAATTCCACTAATTCTGGTACACTGTTCACAGTTTGCCCTCCATTAGTAATAATGCCATGTACCCTAACATTATTTTCATCTAAGAATGTCTCCCTCTGAACATGAACTGCATTTAATCCAATCATAGCAGCATTTAGCGCATTCACTCCCCTATGCGGTTCGGCTCCTGCATGAGAAGCAACACCATAATACTTTACAGACTTCGATAAAAAACCTGTAAGACTGGAATTTACATTTGCCACCTTTGTGCTTGCTCCACCCATGCTATGACAGTTAATAATAACATCGACATCATCAAATATCCCCTTTGCAATCATATCTTGTTTACCAGATAGATACGTTATCTCACCCTTTTTACGTAGCTCTTTTCTAAAATATAAATCAGTATATTCTTCCGCAGGAGTGGCTATAAATGTTAACCTTCCTCCATATTTTTTCATGATGTCTAAATCATAAATAGTCTTAAATACACCCAGCATAATAGCCAATTGATTCGAATGACCACATGCATGAGCAGCATTATTGTCATCACTCGCCAATGGATGCCCCAAAGTAGGAATGGCATCCATATCTGCTATAATACATATATTAACTCCTCCACTGCCGATTTGAGACTTAATACCAGTTCTAGAAATGTTACGTTCAATCCTTATATCTCCACTTTTTTTAGATAAATGTTCTAAAAAATTTATAATATAATCAGCCGTCTTAAACTCTTTAAATCCCAGTTCAGGATTTTTATATAAATTCATTCCCATCTCTATAATTTGATCGGATATATCATCAATATAATGTATAAGTGTATTTTTCATAAAACCCCCTCTCATATGCCGTTATTTTTTACTAATATTCTATCATATTTATATAAAATAATTGATTGAAATAGACATAAAATTATCAACTATGATATAATATTTTTTATTATCATTCATATATACTAATTTCTTAAGATGAACTATAAATCCAATTAAATACATCCACTTTGCTAAATGAAGTAATTCTATTTATTTCATTTAGCAGATGGATTAAACATTGATATTATAAGTAACTTTACATTGAGAAAAGTATTAAATATTAACTATATATTATTATTTATAAGGACTTACATATGAAAACTATTAATTCTATCCAAATAGACAAAAAACTTATAATAAAAATATCACTTTTATTTATATTTATTGGTATCTTTACATATGTTCTAGTTGAAAACAAACAAATTAACAAACAAATTATAAATCTAAATTCAGGATGGAAAATTTATTCAAATAATAGACTAGACGATGAACAACCTGATAATTTGCTAATACAATATGTAATTACCAATTTTAACAAAGGGGACACCCTTGATTTGGTTCGAACATTAGATGATTTTGGTATAGAAAATCCTGGAATTATATTGAACACTTGGAATTCATCGGTGGAAATATTTATCGACGACAATAAAATTTATTCATGGGGTTCAGAATATGCCAAAAAAGGAAAGGAACTGGGCGGTAAGCGTCATCAAGTTAATCTACCAAAAGACTATATTGGAAAAAAACTAAAAGTTAGATTTACCGCTGGCGAAAATAATGCCATGAGAGCTTTTGAACCTATTGCTATTAGCTCATTATCATCCGAAAAAAACTTCTGGTTCGATAGACCAATTACAATTATTTTCTCAGGACTATTATTTCTAGTGATGGGCATTATTATTTTTATTCTTAGTTATATTATTTTATTTGATTCTGACAATTTTATCAGTGCAACCATGCTAGGAATGAGTTTTCAAGTAATGGGTATATACTTTTTAAGTCGTGGAAAAATAATCCCTTTATTAATTGCCAATGAACAAATCCATAATCAAATAGAATTTCTTTCTTTATTCTTGCTACCTCTTTTTCTATTAATATATAGCTTTAATTTAGAAAGTATTAATAGAACAGAGTCCCTTAAAAAAATGTATCAGTCCTCTATTAGCATTTACATCAGTTTATTGCTAATTGCCATTTTTCTAGATAATTTTACTAGTATACATTATCATAGTTTTTTATTATTATTTTATATCTGCTCGTTGGTATCCTATATTATAATATATTTATCTATTAAAAACTCTGATGTGGAAGATATCAGTATTACTTGCACAAAACTTGCTATATTAGCATTTTTTTGTGGTTCTTCGCTATCGATTGTCGTTTTTCTTACAAAAGGTATTCCAGCGATTAATAAAATTTTTATGCTATGGAGATGCTATGATGCCATCCTAATGGTGTCATCATATATCGTTCTTATATCCTTTTTTATCGCCTTTTATCAAAATATCGCTCAAAGCAAAATGCTTAAATATGAAAATGATAAACTGCATTTTCTATCTAATTACGATTCGATGACAACAATTAGTAATAAACGCGCCTTTGAAACAGCACTTAACGACTTAGACTATAAACAAAAATATAAACAATACGGTATTATAGTTATTGATATTAATAACCTAAAAACAGTAAATGATACGCTAGGGCATAAAGTTGGCGATCAAATGATAGAAAGCGTAGGTTCAGCATTACGGCATGTTGACAAAAAATATAGCTCTGCTCACTCATATCGAATAGGCGGTGATGAATTTACAATAATATGCTATAATATAGACCAAATTTATAGTATCGCCGAAACTTTTAAGGATTTTCTACGTGAAGCCAATATGCAATATGATACATTTAATATTAGCATATCAATGGGTAAAGCAACCACTAATGATGAGATTTCTTCACAAAGAATCTTTGACTTAGCAGATAAAAGAATGTATATGCAAAAAATGAGAGTGAAACAGCTGGAAAAAACACGATTAGCTGAACAAACAAAAAAAGGAACTATCTATAATTTCCAATCAAAGGACGCATAAACTAATAAATTTTCATCATGTACAACGTCATAAAAAAATGTTATCCCATAAGTAGGAATAACATTTTTTATTTACATTAAATTCTTTTCACTGAATAGTTCGACGATTCCTTAGTTATCTGTACATCATGCGGATGCGACTCTTTTAATCCAGCACCCGTAATTCTAACAAACTTACCTCTTTGTTTAAGATCTTCAATACCCGCAGTACCACAGTATCCCATACCAGCTTTTAATCCACCTATCAACTGATATACCATATCTTTAATCTTACCACGATACGGAACCATTCCTTCGACACCTTCTGGAACAAATTTCTTGGTATCATTTTGGAAATATCTATCACCACTACCAGCAGCCATAGCTCCTTCCGAACCCATTCCACGATATACTTTAAAACTACGACCTTGATAAATAACTGTTTCTCCAGGACTTTCATCCGTTCCCGCCAAAAGCGATCCTAACATCACAGTATCAGCACCCGCAGCAATTGCCTTTGGAATATCTCCAGAATACTGAATTCCTCCATCAGCAATAATAGGAATATCACATTCTTTACCCACTTTGGCACAATCCATCACAGCTGTCAGTTGTGGTACACCAACCCCGGCTACAATACGAGTTGTGCATATAGATCCTGGACCAATGCCTACCTTAATACAATCCGCACCAGCTTCTATAAGATCTTTGGTAGCTTCAGCAGTCGCCACATTTCCAGCTATTAATTCTAGCTTAGGATATTTTTGTTTAATTTCCTTAACTGCATTAATAATATTTTGACTATGACCATGAGCTGAATCCAAAACGATAACATCAACGCCTACCCTATAAAGAGCATCTATTCTATCATACATATCACTACCAATACCAACAGCAGCTCCAGCCAGTAATCTACCCTGACTATCCGTTGCACGATTTGGATAAATAATCAACTTTTCAATATCTTTAATCGTAATAAGTCCTTTTAAATGATTTTCACTATCTACCAATGGTAATTTTTCAATTTTATGCGATTTTAAAATGCTTTCTGCCTCTTTAAGAGAGATACCCTCCCAACCAGTGATAAGATTTTCTGATGTCATCACATCTTTAATATCCTTTTGATGATCACTCTCAAATCTAACATCACGATTGGTAATAATACCGATTAATTTTTCATCATTATCAACAATAGGCACTCCTGAAATACGATATCGTTGCATAAGCGACAATGCATCATTTACAGAATCTGTCTCTCTGAGAAAAAACGGATTAACTATAACACCATGTTCACATCTTTTTACACGATCTACTTCCAAAGCCTGTTTATCAATCGACATATTCTTATGAATAATACCAATTCCACCCTCACGTGCCATCGCAATAGCCATTTGCGACTCTGTTACAGTATCCATACCCGCACTCATTAGTGGAATATTTAACGATATTCTTTTAGTCAACCTAGTTTTTAATGTTACATCAGTAGGAAGAACTTCCGATTTTTGTGGCACAAGCAATACATCATCATATGTTAAACCTTCAAGTATCTTATTTTCCAATCTTCGAACCTCCTTTGCACTCATAAGCGTCTGCCAAGTTTATATTAATTGTATATAATATCAAATTTAATCCCTATTGTCAATAATCGACTTCACCAATTTTTGTGATTGGAATGGATATATCGTCCGTATTAAGATATGGAGCAAATACAAGTGCAGCCGTTGCAGGACCGCAAGATTGTTTTAACATAATATTATCCTCATCAGTAAAGACAAAATTGAGACTGGTCTTTGTCAAGTTTTCTTTCTTATTATTCACTGATATATACAGCTTTCTCATATGTGATAATAGAGCATTGGACTCTGCCATTATCCCGCCTGAACCTGCTGGAATAATTTGTCTAATCTGATGTTGTTTTACGAGCTTATTTATAGTATCAATATTTAATATCCTATTTTTATTTTTAATAACTTCTTCTCCCACAGATGGGATACCTACCATATATATATTATCCCCTAACTGAGGCATATCCAACAACAACGCCGAACTTATGGCATTTACGACCACGCCAAATGCGGTCATCGATGTTGACATATTTTTCTCCGTACTAAATAAATACGGAATATCTCTGTCTAATTCATCCACTATCATTTTAATGCCATCTATTATTATCTGTGCAGTAGGCTCTGGTTCATTAGAAATCGGAATAATCATACTAGTAGGCATAGCATTTAAACTAAGAGCTTCCATTACAGCCACCCTAGCTGTAAACATAGCTACCATATCAGGATAGAGTTGAAATACATCATGTTCTTTATTACCGATACTTCCACATGAATCACAGGTGGTTACCAAATGTCTACCCCCTCCAATATCGAGTATAATTGCATCTCTATACATACTATCCTCTCTAATCAACATATGGATGTAGCTTTTGTATATAATCTACATTTTTAACCGCTTGATATACAATAACAGCTAGAAAAACATTAGCAAATGAAATTGGTAACAAAAAAACAATCGTTGCTTTTAAAGCTGGTACTGGCAATAACTTAAGTGGTATTAACGCCATTGGTGATAATACGCCATTTAACACTGTCCCCACTATAACAGCGACAACCATATTAAACTTTTTAGCAGCATAAGTTGTACCCGCCACCGCTATAAACATGGTAATTGCTATAACAAGATGAGATGCAAGACTAAGCGGAAATCCCATAAGTGCTGATACTATCATATGACCAATAGCACCTATAATTCCTCCTCCAAGCACACCAAACAACAGACCACCAAAATATCCTGGCATAGAATCAAAGCCTATAGTCGTTCCAGGTATCTTAATATTTGCACCCACAAAGCAAAGGGCTATTAAAAGTGCCATAAATGTTAATTTTCTTGTATTTGTATTCATTTTTATCTCCTATTATTTTGTTGTTTGCTTATTTTATCAAAGTTACCAACTTCTTTTTCTGAAATATCATACACATATTTCTTATCCGTCATGGCACTATTCGTGAGATACAGCATGGCAGGATAAAATACTTCAAAATCCATAACTGAACCGACTTCATAATCCACCTCATCGCTAAATCTAACAATTAGATGATCAGATGATGCCCCAACGATATGGACATTTTTATCGACCGGAACCAACTTATTAAATGAGCCCACATCTAAATTTCCAAGCGAGCATATAGCACGTTTCTCAAGTCCCCTATCTTCATACTCTGGTGTATTGCCAAACGCATCAATACTCATTTGACCAATCGGTCTTGATGGCTTTGTTTTGAGCTCTACAATCTGTAATTTTAATATGAAAGCATCATCATACATTGGATAATGAATATCATGATAAAACGGCAAATCTTTATTATTTAATATTTGCTCCCCTACCCTCAAATGATTAATTCTACTATTTAATATCCCTTCATCAATAAGAGGAATAGTGCTAGTGGCTCCTCCTGATATAATTTCAAGTCGTCTACCAATCTTATCTTCTAGTATTTCAGCGACTTCTACCAATCTATCCATATTGGTCTTTGTTGGCTTAATAGAACCATAACATGATAAATTAGTTCCTATGCCCAAAAGATATAAATTAGAAGCTTTTTCGACAAATTCTCCTAATTTAAGCAGTTCTTCCACATCAAAACATCCTTCACGCAAATCTCCTAAATCAAACATTAAAATAATTTTATGAACTTTGTTATATTTTAACGCCATTTGATTTAGAGCATCTAACGTTATTCTTTCGGAATTAAGACTGATTTCTGTATACTTAATTACATCCTCTACCTCGCATAATGCTGGAATTCTTAAAAGCATAGCTTGAATATTAGCATCATCCTCCTTTATCCTTCTGAGATGATACATTCTGGAACTACCTATAGAATGTATACCTTTGTACTTATACATATCCACAACAGCCGGCAAACAAGCACAACCTTTTAAAACACCTGTTAATAAAATTCCCTCTTTGGCCAATTTAGACTTAATATAATCTAAATTATACTCTAGTTTCTTAATATTAACCTCTAACAATGGATACATTTTATCCCCCCTCACTCACTCATGAGTAAAAATCATGTAAACCCCTGCCTTATATATTTACACTTTTTAAACTTTAACGAAACTATTTTAATCACTTTTTAACTATTTTTTATTTTGCTTTCTATATATCCTGTATTTATTACATTCACTAGACAAATAAATTAACATAAACCTTTGCATATGATATAATAGCATTGCCCAAAAAATTTATGATTTTACATCGAGATGGAGGAGGCAAAATGGAGACATCAGAAAGCAAAAAAACAAAAAAACGCAAAGGAAAACGACGTAATATATTTCTTGTCATTTTAACTTGGATTATTTTATTGTTTATACTAGCTGGTACTATTGTTACGATAGGTGTTATCGTATATGTAAAAGGCATAATTGACGATATTGAACCTATTGATACTTCAAAAATTAACGAACTCCTAGATGAAAATTCCATTATTTTGGATTCTGAAGGTAGGGTTCTGGAAACCATTCAAAAAGACGGTCTTAGAACCATCATTCCATATAATAAAATAAATCCCTACACTGTAAATGCATTTGTCAGCGTAGAAGATAAAACCTTCTGGGAACATCAAGGTTTTAACTTCGTCCGTATTGTCGGTGCAGTTAGAGATGCTGTATTTAAAGGAAAAAGAGTTCAAGGCACTAGTACCATCACTCAACAGCTAGCTAGAAATTTATATTTATTTGAAACTCGCTCTAAACGAGATATCAGTCGAAAAATCAAAGAGGCATACTATGCCATAGAACTTGAAAATTCACTTACAAAGGAACAAATTTTCGAAACCTATCTTAATACGATTTATCTTGGAGCTAACTCATACGGTATCGAAGCTGCAGCTCATGCATACTTCTCTAAAAAAGCTCAAGACTTAGGTCTTGTTGAATCTGCAATGGTTGCTGGCATTCCATCAAACCCCAGCCGATATGTGCCAATGCATACAAAAAATAAAATAGATATATCTCCTGATGACATCATTATTGACGATTCAGATGATATTTATACCATTGTATATAATCCAGGATGTGAAAAAAGATATCAAACTGTGCTTTATCTGATGCATGAAAATGGTGCAATCACCGATGAAGAGTATGATAATGCAAAAAATGCCAATTTAAGAAGTTATATTAAACCAGGAAAAGATGATGGAATAGAAATCACATCATATTTCACCGATATGGTATTATCTGAAGTCATTGAAGATTTAATGGAATACCAATCATGGACACGAGAACAAGCTCTCAATGCTTTATATACTGGTGGTTTTAAAATATGGTCTACCATCGATTTTGATATGCAAAAAACACTTGAAGCTGCATATAGCAGAAGAGACTTTACCACTTATTTTGATAATCCTACATATGAAGCAGTCAAGCATTTCCAAAAAAACAATAAACTTTCAGCTGATGGAATCGTTGGCAAAGGAACGATTAAAAAACTCGTTGAAATGGGACTTTGCAATCAAGATGACTTCCCTAAAAACACTTATAGACGTGGAGATAATAGTGAAGAAGTAAAACTATTAAAACAAATACTCGATGATCGTGGACTATTAACATTTAATGATAATTTCCCAAGAAGCACCATAACCCTAGATGCACAAGGTAATATTATTTCACCAAAAACAAAGCACATTATGCTCTATAAAAAGTCCAATCTAATCAACAATGATGGTAAATTAATAATTGATAAAAGTAATTTTAAGTTTAATGATAATAATGACTTAATTTTATTTAAAACCGGTATTTTCCACATATATCCTATACGAAAAGACCGAATAATATCTAAGGTAAAAGTAGATATAAAAAATAGCTACTCATATGATGAAAATAATCCTGCTAACACCAAAATTAATAACCACCAATATAAAGTAGTCGACTTATACCAATTTAACGGACATGATTTATTAATTCCCGATAAGTATAAATCACTAGATGAACATGGAAACTGCGTAGTGGATCATTCATTATTTAATGACTTTCCAGATTTCTTTGAAAATGCTGAAGATGGTTCCTTACTCGTAGATGATAAAAATTATTCCATTGGGAAAAAAGGAATTATACAACCTCAATCCTCCATGGTAATCATCGATTATAGAACAGGGGAATTAAAAGCAATTGTCGGTGGTAGAAATGTCACAGGACAAAAAATTTACAATAGAGCGATGAATCCTAGACAACCTGGATCTTCCATTAAACCAATCGGCGTATACTTACCGGCCATTGATAGTAGACTATACACTGCCGCATCTGTAATAGATGATGTCCCAACATTCTTAAAATACGGTGCACCAAATGAATTATGGCCTGTTAATTGGTACGCAAAAGTCCGAGGTCAAAGCCCATATTGGGGACTTCAAACACTCAGAAAAGGTATTGAACAATCACAAAATGTTATCACTGTTAAGCTAGCCAATGAACTAGGCATCGATACATGTATCGACTATCTGCAACGGCTGGGCATCGACACATTGGTTCTAAGCGGATCGGTAAATGATAGATCATTATCAGCAGTAGCTCTAGGCGGTATGACCAAAGGTATCACACCACTGGATTTAACAGAAGCATATGGAACAATTGCCAATAAGGGCGTTCGTTGCGAAACCCTTACTTACCGCAAAGTCACACATAATGATGGATCTATTTTAATCGAAAATAAACGGAATAAACATCAAGTCGTCGATGCAGAAGCTGCCTTTATTGTACAAGATATGATGCGAACAGGTGTAATGCGAGGAGTTGCTCATTCAGCTGCATTACACGAAGGTAATACTCGCATACCGGTAGCAGGAAAAACTGGTACCACTTCTAATAAACTAGATGCTTGGTTTGTCGGTTATACGCCATATTATGTGGGTGCCGTTTGGTTTGGTAATGATGTTAACATACCACTAGATCAAGGATCGAAAATAGCAGCACAATTTTGGAAAAATGTAATGAAACAAATCCATGCAGAATTACCAGATAAAGATTTTGATGCACCCCCTGAATCTTTAGTAAAACGTTCGGTTGATACGATATCAGGTAAACGTCCTACTTCCCTATCTTATCAAGACCCTAGAGGAACAGTTATAAATGAATGGTTTATTCCCGGAACCGAACCAACTGAATTAGATGATATTCATGTAACAGTGGCTGTATGTGCAGAATCAGGTAAACTCGCCAGCGAATATTGTCCATCTACCTTGATAGAAGAACGAGTCTTTACTAAGCGAAAAGAACCATATAACGCTGCTGCTAAAAACAATATTTACCCTCGTGATTGGGGATATGAAGCACCTTCTGCTGTGTGCGATATTCATACAGGCATAGAGGTTCAACCAGATTTTGGCGTTCCTGTAAATAATGTATTATATCCATTTTCCTCTTTATCCGATGGCACAAAAGTTGTAAACTTCCCATTTGATATCACCTTAAAATCTGGAGAGGTAGTAACTTTACCAGCAGGAACAAAATTAAAATATGGTGGCATATTAGAATTACCAAACGGTAGAATTATCAGCGGTCTGGATATCAAAGTAATGCTAGTTCCTGAACCGATTGTAATAGAACAAGAAAATACTGCCCCCGAAACAACAACACCATAAATAAGGACTAAATCATAAACAAGTAAAATCATTTCTTATAAAAAAAGATGGAATTTTCCATCTTTTTTTGCATATCTATTATATTAAATTATTCATCCACTTATCTCTTCTTATTCGCAATAAATATAATATGGATTTTATTATTTCTTCACTAAATGCAAACGCTACAACGCCATAAACTGGTAATTTTAAGACTATAGCTGCATAAAATGCCATAGGGATTCCCATTCCCCAAACGCCTATCAAATCAATCAGCATACAGAAAAACGTATCTCCACCACTTCGAAGTATTCCCACAACCGCAACATAATTATACATCTTTGGAATTTGATACATCGCTATTACCAATGTCGTTATAACAGCCATATGACTAGTGCCTACGCTAAAACTCGTATATACTTTAGGAATTAAAAACGCAAGCCCACTCATAATAACAGTTACACTAATCGCTGCGATCAACGATATCTTAGTAAATCTATATGCTAAATTTTTTGCAATATCTACTTCATTACGCCCAAGAGCATTGCCAATCATTACACCGCAAGCTGTGCTAATACCTGTAAATAGCGACACAAATATATCCGCTAAAGTCAATGCCACTTGAACACTGGATAAGGCTTGAGTTCCCAATATGCCATATGCAATATAAAAAACAGCCTGCCCTATTACCCAACTACTTTCATTTAAAAATACTGAAGTTCCTTTTTTAATAAAATTAATCATCTGTAATTTGCTAAAACTAAATAATTCATCTATTCTCGCTCGCAATGGATGTTCCCTTAATACAAAAATTAAAACGATAAATAAAATGAACTCTACCACTCTAGCAATTAATGTCGCTATGGCAACCCCTCTCACACCTAGTGTAGGCATTCCCAAATATCCATGAATTAAAATATAATTTAAAAAAGTATTCAAAGAAAGCGATACCATGCTAATATACAAGGGATACTGTGTCATATGTATAGACCTACTAGCATATGCATATAAAAAGGATATCGCCGAGAATATAAAGGATGGCGATAAAATTCGTAAATAATCCACTCCATAGGAAATAACAAGTGCATCATCAGAAAACATAGACATAATCTGCACTGGAAATAATAGCGTCAGTATCAGCATGATAACGGCTAGCCCCATTCCAAATATCATCATAATGCCCAAAATTTGATGGAGTGCTTTTAAATTTTTTACCCCCCAATACTGGGAAGTAAATATTCCTCCTGCACTATATATACCGAATATACACACAATAAATATAAAAAATATTCGACTTGCTGCACCCACAGCTGCTACTGCTGCTTCACTAATTGATCCAATCATCAATGTATCAATAAAATTTAATGACGACATCAACACTTGACTTAATACAATCGGCAATCCAATTTTAATAAAAATTTTATAAAATTCTTTATTATTCACAAATCCTCTAATCCTTTACCCTATTTATGTTGTAAAAAATATTGGGGCTAATGCCCCAATATCGTAAGTCTTAATCATTAATTTCTTCTAATTCTATGTCATCTTTACGATAAAATAGCAATCCTAAAAATATACCCAATATACTAATTAACATATAAATACCGATATCTGGATTGGAAAATCCTCCATAAAGTATAATCCCCGCTCCAATTAGCGCAAAAATCGGAATGACAAATCGTTTAACAAAACCTAAATCCTTAAACTCTTTAATATAGTACACATATAATATCACATATAAACCGTACATCATAACAATTGGAATTTCATCTAATCCAATATATCTACCAAAGGTTTTATTTAAACTCGCATACCATAATGCCAAATATAATAGAGAACTAATGAGTGAGAATATTGTTGAATTAATTGGCATATTCGTCTTTGGATCAATTTTTTTCATCAAATTTGGCATAGGTCCTTGATTTCTAATAGCCAATGTATACGCTCCACGCATAACAGATAATATCAAACCATTTAATGTTCCTATACAAGATATAATAACAAAAACAATCAATATACTAGATGCTGTACTTCCAAATAATTTAGTAGTAGCAACCGCCACAGAATTGTTACCCTCTGCCACGATTTGACTAGTAGGAAGGCTACTAGAAATCCCTAAGAAATAAAGCACATATACAATAAATACAATAATAGTACCGACGGTCAATGCCTTTGGCAAATTTTTCTTCGCATTTTTAATCTCGCTATTTATCGTCAGTGCTACAATCCAACCCTCATATGCAAAAGCTGTTCCAACGATTGCCATAGGAAGCGTTCCCTTAGACTGTTTTATGGTCGACATGGCATTAGTTATATTCTCAGATCCAACACCTGATTTCATACCTAAAACAACACCTAATATGCCCACACATCCTAATGGAATCAGTTTAATAATCATAGCAGAAACTTGTAACTTACCAGCTATTAAAGGGGAATAATAATTAATAACATATATCAATAACATATAAATAATTGCTAAAATCCATGTCATAGCTGAATTTTCAGGATTTTCACTGCCCATAAGTATTAAAGTATACATAGAAGTAATCCAAGATAAAATAGCTACCAACGGCAGTAGATACAACACTAAATTAAACCACCCCGCTAGATATCCCGCACGTTTACCATATGCAATTTCCGTATAATCCACCAATCCGTTAGACTTCTCAATACGCTGTGCAAATTCTGAGAACACAAGTGCACCAAAAATCATCGCTAATGCACCAATAGACCATGCAATAAGAGCGAGTACAACATTTCCATCTGTTTTCTCTAATACATCGTCAGCCTTAAAAAATACGCCAGAACCAATTACAATACCTACAATCATAGCTATTGCTGTTGGCAATCCATATTTTTTTTCTAATCCTTTGTCCATATATACCTCCTCCTTTTATAATAACTACTATTTTATAACTTTAGAAACATATTTGCAATTCTTTTTTGCAATATTTTTACTTATTTTTTAATATTTTTTAATATTTTTCATAAAACAAACTACTCTATATGATAGAAGCTTTTTTATGAATATTATTAAAAGTTATAAAATACAAAATTATAAATATGAATGTCGTAAATATCCATGAGGCAGGATAACAAGCAAGCACCATCATTAACTCAAACTTTAAAGGAGTTATATATGAAATCCATATTATTCTAAATATACAAATGCCAACCAAATTAACCATCATCGGTCTAAAGGTATCCCCAGAACCTCTAATAGCACCTGAAAGAGCTTCAAATACACCATAGATAAAATAAAACGGCACAAAAAAGTGAATGATTTTTGTATTAAGAATTATGACATTTTCATCAGGTAACAATATTCTAGCAAGTGGCATACTAAATAAGTATAAAAATAAACTCACCGATAATATGAAAGAAACTGACATCCCCATACCAACCTTAGACCCCTGCCTTGCACGTCCATACTGTTTTGCTCCATAATTTTGAGCGACAAAAGTAGAAATGGCAAAAGAAAATGCACTAGAAATATTCCAAATCAAAAAATCCATTTTTCCTGCAATAGACCAAGCACTGATACTATCTACTCCTAATTTATTAATACTGGTTTGAACGATGGCATTTGCCACAGAATACAACGAGCCTTGAATGGCAATAGGCAGCCCCAGCTTAATAATCTCCACTAGATGTTCTCTATAAAATTTTATGTAATGCAGCTTAATTCTACAAGGCAAGCTTGTTTTAAATAAAATAATCAGAATTAAAATTGCCGATACAGACGAAGCTATTACTGTTGCAATCGCCGCTCCAATAACTCCTAATCGAAAAACGGCTATAAACAGCACATCCAAAATGATATTAACAATATTTGCTACGATTAAAAAATAAAATGGTGTCTTTGAATTTCCCAAAGCACGTAGTATTCCAGAGCCAACATTGTATATCATAAGCATGACCATGCCACCAAAATATATTGTGATATAATGTTTAGAAGCAACTGCCACATTTAATGGAACTCTAGTTATATCCACAGAAAAAGACGCTAGAGACACTCCAACAACCGATAACAACAATCCCGCTGATACTGCAAATAACATCGCATTATGACTTGCACTAGAAACTTTATCCAGTTTTTTTGCACCATAATACTGAGATATTATAATAGATGCTCCAGAGGACAAACCCACAAAAAAATTAAGTGGCAATCTAGTCAAAGCCAAGACAGCCTCAATAGCCGCTAATCCTTCTTTTCCTGCAAATCTTCCCACGATAACAGCATCTGTCATTGTATATAAGGACTGAAAAAATGCACCTAAAAAAATCGGTAATGCAAATCGAATCATTACCTTCCATATAATCCCCTTTGTTAAATCGATATTCTCTCGTGTTTGCTTCATAAGCTTATTCCATCATCATCTTTATGTTCATTAGTAGTAAAAATAGAATTTATTAGACTAATAGTATATGGATTTTGAGCCGTTTTATAAAAATTTTTACTAGCTAACTCCTCTACGATCTTCCCTTCATTCATTACTATCATTCGACTGGTTAACAATCTTACCACTGCCAAATCATGACCGATAAAAATATAACTAATATCCAAATCTCGTTTTAATATAGATAGTAATTCTAATATTTGTTTTTGCACCAAAACATCTAGGGCAGATGTTGCCTCATCAAACACCACAATCTTAGGCGTTACAGATACTGCACGTGCAATAACAACACGTTGCATCTGTCCACCGCTAAGTTGAGATGGAAATTTATTTAGATAATCATCCGATAATCCAACCATATTTATCAATTTTTTTATTTCATCTCTCGCATCTTTTTTATTCATTAAGCGATAATTTAATATACCTTCTAATAAAAAATCTCCTATTAACATCTTCGGGCTGATTGCAGATAGCGGATTTTGGAAAACCATTTGAATTTGACGTCTAATAGCATTACGCTCTACTTTACTACAGGAAAACAGATCTTGACCTTCAAAAAAAATATTGCCCTCTGTAGGATTTTCAATTTGGGTGATAATCTTAGCGAGAGTAGACTTACCACTTCCACTCTCACCAACTATTCCTAGCGACTCATAACGATAAAGTTTCATTGAAATATCATCTAATGCAATAACTTTACCATTTCTTTTTTTATATATTTTTGATAAATTATTCACTTCCAAAATTGCATTATTATTCATCACATAGCTCCCCTAATTGCAAATCATCCAGTCGAGGGATTGCATCCAGTAATCGTTTGGTATATTCATGTTTTGGATTATGGATTATATCATGCGTATTTGCAAATTCTACAATCTTACCTTCATTCATCACAGCAATCTTATCAGACATATATGCTGCCACCCCCATATTATGAGTCACGAGTAACACAGCCGTATTCATAGATTGAGACAAGTCTATCATTTGATTAATGATTTGTCTTTGAAGTGTCACATCCAATGCACTCGTAGGCTCATCTGCAAGTATTAATCTAGGTTTAAGAGCAATAGCCATAGCCAGAGAGACCCGTTGAAGCATTCCTCCACTTAACTGAAATGGATAACTAGACAAAACCCTTAACGGATCTTTAAAACCCATTTGATGAAAAGTTTTTACTTCGATATCTTGTAATTCTTTTTTGGAAAAATTTTTATGTGCTTTTAAAAATTCATCAAACTGATATTTAATTTTTTTAATAGGATCCATATGAGTTTCACTATTTTGAAAAATCATGGAAATGTCTTCTCCACTAACTTCTCTACGCATGGCAGGCGTTATATTATGCAAATCATATTTATCATATTTTATACTTCCATCATGAATGGTCGCATTAGGGCTTAATAAACCTAATATAGAATGAATAAGAGTACTCTTTCCACTTCCGCTTTGTCCTACAATGGTAATAATGCTTCCCTCATACACTGTGAGGGAAACATTATCCACTGCCATATGACTTCCATCATATGAAATACTTAAATTATTGATATTAAGGAGTATATTATTCAACAGTCATATCCTTTGTCATAAAGTAGTAATCCATAGGAAAAACAGTGATATTTTTAACACTCTTATCTGCTACAACATTTGCGATAGGGCTAACTATATATACATTAGCAATATCATCATTAGCAATTTGTTGTGCCTTAATGCTTAATTCTATTCTCTTTGCAGGATCAAATTCAGCAATAAGTTTATCCACTATTTTATCAAACTCTAAATTACTATAATGACCAAAATTATCTGTTCCTTCTGTAGTATAATTTTGCTCTAAGAAACGCTTAGAATCTCCAGTAGTCGCTGTAACATAATTCGTTAAAAATAAATCAAAACCATGATTGCCTTCAACTAATTGGGCATATGAATTTTCAACTATCTCAATATTCATCTCAATGCCTACTTCTTTTAATTGAGCTTGCATAATTTCTGCAAGAGCAGCACTCTTTGATACAACAGGTAAAGTAAAACTTACTTTTTCACCATCTTTTTCTACTATTCCATCACCATCATTATCTACATAACCACCAGCTTCTAATTCTGCCTTAGCTTGCTCAAAATCATAGTGTTCTAAATCTAACTGATCATATCCATATCCAGCAGATGGTGGGAACATCGCTCCAACTGGAACACTCTTTAATATTTTAGCAATAGCTTCACGATTAATTGCATAAGAAAATGCACGTCTTAAATGAATATCACTTAATAGTTTATTATTGTGATTAAATCCTAAATAATTAACTCTTAATGAACCCATCTTATCAATCTGAAAATCTCCAGATTTTTCTAAAGTTTCAAGAGCAGTACCAGACAGCCCTTGTGCAATTTGCACTTCACCTGACTGTAGGGCTAACATTCTAGTTTCTGGATCTTTAATCATTTTTAGAGTATAACTATCAAGAGCAGGTTTTCCATCCCAATAATACTCATTAGCCACCAGTTTAGCTTGCACTTTCGGCTCATATTCCACTATCTGATACGGTGCTGTTGTAACAGGAGTCATTGCCATAGTTTCATCATCAACATCAGTATCCACTATGATAAACAAAGGCTCTGTTAAATTATTAATGAGCGATCCATACGGCTCTGATGTTTTAAAAATTATATATTCACCATCCACTGTAATGCTTTCCATTTTTGAACTATTTTTAGCACGCTCATCCTTGGCAATTGTTCTCTCTAAGCTTTTTTTAACAGCTTCTGGAGTCATATCTTTTCCATTAGAAAATTTAACACCTTGACGGATATGGAATTTCCATGTTAAATCATCTAGCACTTCCCATTTGTCTGCTAACTGTGGTACTATCTCCATTTGTTCATTAAGCGTTGCCAAACATTCACCACTATTACCACGCATTAGAGTCCATCCATTCCAACCATTAGCTGGATCTACATCTGCACCCAACCACTTAACTGCTGCCACTAAAGTTTTTTCTGTAGTAACATCAGCCGATTCTGTCTTATTTTCATTGGTAGATTCTACTGAATCAGTTGATTCCATATTAGTATTTTCAGAACTTGTTTGCACATCATCCTTACTTTCTGCAGGTTCAGACGAACACGCAGTAAACATAAACACCATCATAACACTTAATACTAGAATTTTAAAAATTCTACTTTTTTTCATAAAATCCTCCCTTTTTTCTTTTCTACAACTGTAGTTTGTAAATCTAACATTTCTCCTAAACTATCACCCAAAAGATTAAAATTAATAACGCAGATTAATATCGCCATCCCCGGAAAATAAAGCAACCATGGAGCCTCTTGCATAAATTTTTTCCCTTCGCTGAGCATATAACCCCATTCTGGATTTGGTGGTTGAGAACCTAACCCTAATAAAGACAAGCTACAAAAAGTTAATAGTAAACTTCCCATATTTTGACTCATTAATACCAGTATATGTGGCATAACACTAGGAACAATATACTTTCTCACAAGTTTCAAATGTGAAGCTCCTCCCAAGCGTGCTTGAGCAATAAAATTACTCATTTTTATTTCTAGCGTTAAGGCTCGACTAACCCTAGCATACTGCATCCAACCGAGCATGGTCATGGATACAAAAATGCTAGTATTTCCAATACCCAAAACCGCTATCAATGCTATAATAAATATTATACCTGGAAACGCCAGTAACATATCGGTAACCCGCATAATTAAAACATCTACCATGCCACCTATAAGCGCAGAGCTAATACCTATAAAAATGCCGATTATCGCTGTAATAAAAACAATGGATATAATAATTATTAACGAATCTCTACCGCCATACAACACTCTAGAAAATACACACCTCCCCATTTGATCAGTTCCCATAGGAAACCGATAACTAGAACTTTCCAAAATATGATCATAATGTAATTTGTATGGATCATGCGGTGCAAAATATCTCCCACAAATTACAAGCAATAAAAACATTATTAAAAAAAATAAAATTGCTAAAAATTGCTTATTATTTTTTATTTTTTGTAAATATATCCACATATCACGACCCCAATCGTATTTTTGGATTAATATAATGATAAGAAATATCAACAATCAAATTAATAAGCACAAAAATAAATGCCATCCAAAGAACATAGCCCTGAATCAAGGGATAATCTCTATTTTGTATAGCTTCCATCGCCACTCTACCTACACCTTGCCATTCAAAAATCGATTCAATAACAACAGTCCCGCCCATCATCTGACCAATAGACATTCCAAATGCAGTTATAATTGGCAAAAGAGCATTAGGTAAAACATGATGAAATAATATTTTCCACCTAGAAACACCTTTAGCTAATAAAGATATGACATAATCTTTATTAATTTGTTCTATAATTGCAATTCGAATTCTACGTGTATAAAGTGCCACAAACCACAAAGAAAGGGTAACAGCTGGTAAAATCACTCCCCTAAAATCTCCAGTGTCAATAGATGGTAACAAATTCATTTTTATAGAAACATAATATATCAATAACATTCCTAACCAAAAGCTAGGCATTGAAACAGCCACAAATGAAATAAATCTAATGGCATAATCAATCCATTTATTTTGATAAATAGCAGATATTACTCCAAGTGGCAGTGAAAACACAATAATAACAACGATAGATACCAATGTTAATTCTAAGGTGTTTGGTATATGAATTAATAATTTTTCCTTAACCGGCATCCCAAATTGAATCGATTCGCCAAAATCTCCTCGCAAAACATTTGACAACCACCTTCCATATCGAATAACAAAATGCTCATTTAATCCCATCTCCTCTTTTTTTTTCTCAATAACTTCCTTATCCACTTGAACCCCCATCGATACATACTGCATGGTAACGGGATCAGAAGGCAAAAAACTAGTTAGGCTAAAAGTTAAAAATGACACCCCTAACATAATAATAAATAATTGAATCACACGTTTTACAATATAATCAAGCATACTTCTTCCTTCATATTTTCACACACATAAATCCTATCCAATATAAAATATATCTATTCCACGCAAAAATAAAACTTAATCAATTATATACATAAAAAAATGCCCAAAGGCACACTGCCTTTTCCATACATCGTAAAAAAAAACATTACTAGAGTATCCGACTTAATTGGAAAAATCTTTTATATAGAAAATCCAATATCACGATGGCGAGACCGTGGGAGATTTACACTCCTCTTCCTCATAATATAAATTAATATAGTTTATTTACCCATTTAAACCGATAAGACAACAATTATTTCAATAAAAAAAGCCATCGCACTCGATGAACCTAATATAACGTTTCCTCCATAACAAAATATCAAGTAGACACAAACAATCTACTTGATATCAATTAGTTCTATTCCCTTTTCTTCTTCGTAAACATCTTATCACAAAGAACCAGAATTATTTATTCTAGCTTTTACGGTTCTTTTTTCTAAAGTAACTTTTTTATTTACTTCACCATCTACTTCTTTTCTGGTGCTTCTTTCCAGAACGTAGGATTTGCTAACATAGCCTGTGGAGTAAGACCATCATGCGATTGTCCTTCATCCAAATAGAACGAAATATATTTTACATTGGTCATATCAAGGTCGATATCAATCGGTTTATCACCCACATGTATCCTCTTCTCACAAATAACTTCACTCTCTACCGTACCCGCCATATAATAAGCTGTTACTTCAAATATAGCTTCTTCGGCATGAGTAGCAAAATCGACTTGAGTCGAATCATAATATGGATGCTCCAGTGCCTCTGCTGGCACAAATAACTGTGCTGTAAATCGCTTAAACTGACCATCTAACACAACTTCTTCATCACCACATTGCTCAATGGTATACATAGTAGGCCCAGCTTCTGTCTGAGTAATCTCACTATCAGATATACTATCAATATCCCTTGGTTTAGCATAAAGTACATTTTTCTTCATCTCACCATCAGCACCCATATGCTCATCATACCATTTAATTCGGTACTGTGAACCATGTTCACCAGACTCATAATATCGTTTTAGTGTCATAAAAGTATCGCCAGCTGTCTTTGTACCAAGATACACGATATTATTTTCTCCATCCCACTCAATGGGTGTATTAAATGCATTGGCAATCGAACGAAGTGGTAAATACGTATTACCATTATACGTAAACATCGGTAAATCTTCACCTGAATATCCCTTTGGATGAAGTTCCTCGCCATTGACGATTACCCTAAGTCCATTTTCAATATCAATAACCTCATGAGTTAGTGGATTTGCAAATGCTGGAACAGCTCCAAATACCATTAATCCCATTAAAACTAATGCAACTATCTTTTTCATCATCTCATTCCTTTCTTCTAAATGCTAATCTCAAATAATAGAACTATTATAATAAATTTAAACAATCCCATATACTTATTAAAAAATTCACATGAAATAATAGTAACACATTCGCAAACTTAGAATGAACTCTTTTATGAAAAAACACTTATATCATCTTTTATAAAAAGTTCCCAATAGACTTTAAGTACTTTTTCACATTCATGTTTCATTATGCATATGTATAATACTCTTTGCCCAAACTGATTAATGTAGTTTTAATTTCAAAATAGCATTATGTCCATTTTGTTTAATATGAGCCAAAAAAGTTACATATCCATTATATATATATATAAATATATGCAAGGAAAATACTAAAAAAATAAATTACGATGTAGCATTTTTTTGATATTTTACTGAAAATATGCGAAGCCTTAGAATGTGATTTAAATGATATAATGGAAACAATTACAGAAGAATAGGAGAAATAAATATGGAAATAAGTAATGGTCAAAAGTCAAAACACGGAAAAAAGGCTCAAAACACATTGTTAAAGTTAATAGAATATAGTAAAGACAAGAACTACATAAAATCTTTTCAAAAAGAATATAGAGTCGGAAAATCTGGATTTACCAATAAAAAACAATTTTATGCTCCTTTTATTATTGAATTCACAAACAATGAAAAATGGATCATTTTTTCTTCAACATCAATGCGTACTGACAGAATAAAAGGGCAGCAATGGGATGCATTAAACA
>PDWI01001179.1_pt1 | contig 41977 bp, 40 predicted proteins | sample 1430891 | NCBI WGS metagenome assembly PDWI01 (sample SAMN01162508, study PRJNA174530) | Oral metagenome, whole genome shotgun sequencing project. | biome: Marine environment; feature: Marine mammal; material: Swab sample of the gingival sulcus; isolation source: swab sample of gingival sulcus... | reverse complement strand
AGAACCCCTATCTGGTTTTGTTATTGTTACAGCTCAACTTTATCAGATTTGGGGTTCTTTTTTAACTTTTTTTCTTGCTTATCCCGAACTCACGTTAATAATCTTATCACCAGTAAACAACTATGAGCAAGACAATCAAATCGCTTCCGTGGCAAATTATCCCGATTGTTTGGGTCTTTCTTGCCGTTACTGTGATGCCATTTTCCCCTGCGATTCAAGCGGCTTGGATCGTTGGGCTGACGATTATTTTTTGGGCGACAGCTGCCTTGCCACAATGGTTTACGGCGTTGCTATTTTTTGTGCTTTGTGCCGTGGCGCATATCGTTCCACCACAGGTATTTTTATCGGGGATGTTCTCGCCAGCAATGTGGCTGTTAATCGCAGGCTCTGTTATCGGGCTAGCCATACAGCATACGGGCTTAGGCAAGCGCTTGGCGAACTTTATCGTGCCACTGATGACGACGTATAAACGTGCTTTACTCGGCAGTGCCTTAATCGGTTTTATCTTTTTATTTTTAATGCCTTCAGCCATGGGTAGAGTCATTATGCTGTTGCCAATTATGTTGCCGTTGACCGAGCAATTAGGCTACAAAGATAATTCCCACCCCAGAAACGGCATTTTGCTAGCCGCGGTATTGGTTACGTTTCTCCCCGCGTTTACCGTGTTGCCAGCTAATGTGCCGAATAATGTTTTGCTGGGATTGGTTAATACCTTATTTTCTGACACACTCACGTATGGCGGCTATTTGTTGTTGCATTTTCCCATGTTAGGCGCGATGAAAACGGTGTTGATCATCGTTTTATTAATGTGGTTGTATCAAGCCCCAGACCCGATGCCTATCAAACAAGCGCTACCCAAACTCAGCCCTCAAGAAAAATATCTATTGGCTATTTTATTGATGACACTGTCGCTGTGGATAAGTGAATCTTTACACGGCATCAGCACCGCGTGGGTTGCGATGATTGGGGCGATGTTGTGCTTGTATCCTACGTGGCAACTGACGCCGAAAAAACCGCTGCAATCCCTCAGTAGCGAAGCCATCTTTTACATTGCCGCCATTGTTAGTTTGGGCGCGGTGACGTATCACAGTGGTTTAGCCAAATTGATTGCCGATACCGTATTGCCAGTATTGCCGTTAGAGCCAAACCACAACGCCAGCAATTTTGGCATTTTATCTTTGTTATCGACCGGACTGTCGATGCTGGTCACTTTGCCGGGAACGCCTGCGGTTTTGACACCGATGACACAAGATTTTGCTAACCTCAGTGGTTGGTCATTGCAAAGCGTGTATATGACCCAGGTTGTCGGTTTCTCAGCTGTAATGTTCCCCTATCAAGCACCAGCATTGGTACTGGCCATGCAGTTGGGGAAAATCCCCCTGCGAGATTTTTTGCGCGTATTGCTGCCGATAGCCGCATTAACTATTGTTGTGTTGTTGCCGCTGAATTATCTCTGGTGGTCATTACTGGGTATGTTCTAAGGGGAAGTTTTAATATGATATTCCAAAACGGCAGACCAATACGACAAAGCCGCTGGCAGCAGATGTTTTCTTACCTATGGGGTGGATTTGCCGCCGCCAGTGGCATTTTTATGCTGTGCGCGGTGTGGCATTATGCCGCTTTGGCGTTGGGGGATTTGGTCTTGCCTCAGCCGCTGGCGGTGTTTCGTCGCGTGTATGCGATGTTGCATCAGCTTGAGGACAGCGAAATTTTGATTAGCTTGTATCGCGCCTTGACGGCGTTGTCGATGGCGATTGTTTTGGGTATGGGTTCGGGGATTTTGGCGGGCACGTCAAAAACGCTGAATTTGTTGTTGCGTCCGTTGATTACGGTTTTGCTCGGCATGCCGCCTATCGTTTGGGTGGTGCTGGCGTTGTTTTGGTTTGGCATCAGCGAGACGGGCATTGTCTTCACCATTGTCATCACGGTGATGCCGCTAACCTTTGCCGCCGCCGTGCGCGGTATGATAACGGTTGACGAAGACTTGCACGAGATGCTCATCGCCTATCAGCTATCGTGGTTTGAGCAAGTTAAACAGCTGTATTTGCCACACTTGCTCAATTACTTGCTGCCCGCCGCCATAGTCGCCGTGGGCACGGGGGTTAAAATCACCGTTATGGCGGAATTGCTTGGCTCAAGTAGTGGTATCGGCTCGAAAATATCCGATGCCCGCACCATGTTGGATACGCAAGAAGTGCTCGCCTACGTAGTGATTATTCTGGCAATTATTATGCTGATTGAGTATCTGATTTTGGAGCCGATACGGATTTTGTTAACGCCTTGGGAGTATTGATATGCTCACCCTAAAAAACCTCGCCGCCGACCTCATGGGCGAAACCATTATCAAAGATTTCGATTTTACCCTTAATCGCGGTGAGGTGGCATGCCTGTATGGGCCGTCGGGCTGTGGAAAAACCACGATTTTGCGCTTGATTGCTGGGATTATCGACAAAGAAGCTGGCACGATTGACAACCAATTTGCTAGAACCACGTATTTATTCCAAGAGCACCGCTTGTTGCCGTGGCGAACGGCGTGGGAAAACATTGCGTTGGTGCGAAAAGATGCTCAACACAGCGATACGCAACAAGCAATTGCCGACTTGCTAACGCAATTGGCGCTTGATAAAGGCGATTGGCACAAATACCCTCATGAACTCTCGGGTGGCATGCGTCAGCGCGTGGCGTTGGGGCGAGCGTTGATTACCGACCCCGATTTACTATTAATGGACGAGCCGTTTTCGGCACTGGATTTTGAACTCAAGCACAACCTGCAAAACCTTATTCTTGGGCGCGTTGCAGAGCAACAGATGAGCATTATTTTAGTCACCCACGACCGCTACGAAGCCTTGCGCCTTGCTGATAAAATTTATATCCTCGACGACAACAAGCCAACGCGATGCCAACGCATTATCGACTTGGATACGCCACAACCAGCGCGCGATGCCCTTTTTATCGAAACGCACTTAAAAGCCAATTTTTGGCAACCTATTGAACCAGACTATGAATAATTCTTCGCCACTAAACCGCTTTACCGCCGTTAAAAACGATGTGAGCAACAAGCCGTTTCGCTTGTTCTTTTTAAGTGCCTGCCTTGCCGCGGTGCTTGGTGGTTTATTGGATACCTTATTGGGGGCTTCCATGCCCGATAACGGTCATTTAATCAATTTTTTCTTTTTGCAAAACATGACATCGGCGGTTTATGCTGGCTTTTTATTTACCGCTATCCCCAAATGGACAAAAGACAAAACACCGCTGGGTAGCAAAATGCAAATTCTATGGCTTATCTGGGTACTCGCTAGCGTGGTAGCGGTGTATTCGTTGGCAATCGGTTTGGCAAGCATGGGCGTATTTTGGTTCGCCGTGTTAATAGTGGCAACGCAAATGGTGTATAAACATCGCGATAGCCGACAACTTTCTTTCTTGCTGTCGCTCTCGGTCAGCGTGATTTTTACGCTTTGGCTAGCATATAAGGCATGGCAAAACCAACTAAGTGTAGCCGACTGGGACGCGCTGTTGACCTTGCACTTACTGGCTTTTGTGATTATCACTTTTCGCATGGGCAAAGCCATTGGCTCACAAGCCTTAAAAGACGGGCAGATGGCGAATAGCCAATTTATCCCCAACCCTTATTACAAAAACGCGCACATTATTTTGCTCGCCAGTTTGTTGATAAGCCAGTTGTTTATTGGCAATGCGGTCATCAGCGGCTGGTTGAGCCTCGGCGTTGCCAGTGCGACCTTGGGGCGTTTGCGTGACTGGCACTTTGCCGTGCTGCTTAAACAACATTATGTGCGCTGGTTGTATATGGCTTTGCTGTTGTTAGCTGTTGCTTACGCTTGGCGCGGACTCATATTGATTGGTATATTTGATGCCGCCAACATGGAAAATGCCGTTTTTCAGCCTGCTTTGTATGGCTTTTTCGTGTTGATGTTGCAAATGATGAATTTTGCTTGGTTGCGAAACAGCGGCTATCCTGTCGCTTATGGTTGGCCTAATCGGGGGGCTTTGGGAATTTTGATGCTGGTTTGTGGCATCGTTTATACGGAGCAATCGTTTGCGTTGTCTGACGTGATGATTGCAGTGGCTTTTTCAATCTATTTTATCAAGTCCTTAACGACCAAAAGCCCCTAAACAGGGGCTTTTGAGCGTAGTTTGAAAAACGGATTAGCGCTTCGAATTCATCACTTTCAAGAAATCAACGATTTCTTTGTTGCGCGCTGATTTCTTCGCTTCCTCTTCCCACAATACGGTAGCGGCATCGCGTAAGCCTTTGGCATCAGCTTCTGGCAAGGCGGCGAACTCGAAATTCTTAGTGTATTTCTCGTCGTAATTACCTTCCATCAACCAAGCGTGCTCAGTCACCGCGTGCTTGCTAGCCGCCAATTCCAAAATCTTTTGCTGGGCTTTAGACAGTGAATCCCACTTGTCTTTGTTAATCAACAAACAGTCGATAAAACCGGGCGACAACATGTTAAGTTTGGTGTAGTGCTTGGCAACTTCATACAATTTCATGTCGGTGTATTCGATTGGGCCACCGTAAATAACGCCGTCAATCGTACCGGTTGACAAACCAACGTACAATTCTGAGGCCGGCATAAAGACGGTTGGAATATCGAATTTTTGTAGGATTTTAGCGATACTCGGCGTGGCACGAATTTTTAACTTCTTCAAATCTTCTAATGACTTAACTGGCACTTTGGTCAACAAGTCGTAAGCGCCGCCCAAGATAGGGGCAAGATAGTGAATGTTGTGCTCGGCATAAGCTTCACGCGCTTTCTCTAGCAACACCTTTTTAAAGATGTGGGTGGCTTCATCAGACGATACCCAAGCACCGGCTAAACCCGCTTCCAATACGGCAATATCAACCTTGCTTGGCCAGTAGCCGCTGTAACCTTGACACATGTCCAAAGTGCCTTTAGAAACGGCTGAAAACATCTCGGCATCGGGAACGATAGCACTGCCGGGGTAGCGCTTGATGCGCAAGGTTTTGTTGCTGGCAATTTTGACGTTGTCAGTGAAGCTGTCGAAAATGGCATCGGCTTCTTTGCCCCAGTAAGTTTGCATACGCAAGCGCATTTTCTTCTCATCGCCAGCCATGGCAATAGCGGGGGCGGCAACTGAAGCAACAGCTGTACCAGAAACGGCGGCTTTAACAAAATTTCTACGATTGAGTTTTGACATAATTTAATCTACTCCAAATATTAGATTGACTATAAAAAGAGGCCACATTATAGAGCATATGCCTTCAATATGCCAGTTTTAACCAATCATTATAGTAATCACAAGTATAATAGTACGTTGCCAAACAGCCATAGGCGATGGTCGCCCTAAAAATTTTCCTCACCATTGCATGGCAATTATGGCAAAATAGGCGCTTTATTTTACAACCTATAGCAGTCATGAAACAATCCATTACCTTGCTCGGCATGTCGGGCGTGGGGAAAACGACTTTGTCGCGCAAATTGCCGCTCGATAAGTGGTTTCATTTTTCTAGTGATTACCGCATCGCCACCCACTATTTAAACGATCACATCGGCGATTTTTTGATCGCCGAAGCCATGAAAGTGCCGCTACTTCGCGACCTGTTGAAAAGCGATTCGATTTTTGTCGCCTCCAACCTCACAGTCGATAATTTGGCGCCGGTATCGGCTTATATCGGCAAACTGGGACGCGCCGATTTGGGCGGCATGGATTTGCAGACCTTTATGCAGCGCCAACGCCTTTACCTCAAGGCCGAGATTGCCACTTGCTACGACATCGGATACTTTAAACGCCGCGCCCAGTCGTTGTATGGCTACGAATATTTCCTCAACGATGCCGGTGGCAGCATTTGCGAACTCGACGACGAAAACGTCATTCCCTATTTAGCCAGCGAGACCGAGCTCGTCTATATCCACGCCGATGACGACTTGGCGCAAGCGATTACCGAGCGCGCCCTCGCCTACCCCAAGCCCTTGTATTACAACGAACCATTTTTGATGCAACAACTGGCGGCTTACAAAAAAGCCAACGACATTACCGACGTCGGCAGCATCGTGCCTAACGACTTTATCGCCTTTGTCATTCCGCGCTTGATGCAGCACCGGCGCGACCGCTACCTCGCCATTGCCGAACGCTACGGCAAAATTGTCGAGGCGCGCGACGTGTTTGCCGTACGCGACGAAGCCGACTTCCTCGATTTGCTCGCTCAAACCCCAACCCAACGATAATCACAACTTATGCCTATAGTTGCCTATAATGACATGCCTTCGTTGCGGCGCATCGCCAGCGAAGGCTTTGACGTGCTGTCGCAATCCATCGCCAGCCACCAAGATATCCGCGAATTGCATATCGGCTTTCTCAATATGATGCCGGACGCGGCGTTTTTGGCTACCGAGCGCCAATTTTTCCGCTTGACCTCGGCCGCCACCAATATTGTGCAAATTTATATCCACCCGATTAAGTGCGAAGGCGTGGCGCGCAGCCCCGAAATCAGCGCCCATATCGAGCGCTATTACCACGATTTTGAGACCATAAAAAAAGACGGCCTAGACGCGCTCATCGTCACCGGCGCCAACCCCAAATTCAAAGACTTAACGCGCGAAGACTACTGGCAGCACGCCACCGAAGTATTCGAGTGGGCCGATGATAACGTCGTCTCGGTGTTTTATTCGTGTTTGGCTTCGCACGCGGTTTTGCAAGCGCGCTACGGCCTCAAACGCCAGCCGTTGCCGGAAAAACTTTGGGGCGTGTATCCGCACCGCGTGGTTAACAACCGGCATCCGTTGGTGTCCAATATTAACACGCGCCTCGATATGCCGCACTCGCGCGGCAACGATATTGCACTGGCGCGTTTTGCGCAAAAAGACCTTAATATTCTCATTAGTAGCGACGATATCGGCGTTGCCATTGCCACCTCCAGCGACGGCTTTCGCCACATTTTTTGCCAAGGTCACCCCGAATACGACACTGCTAGTTTGTTAAAAGAGTACCAACGCGAAATCGGACGCTGTATCGCCGGCGAACGCGACTATCCGCCCTTGCCAACCGGCTATTTTAGCGCTGAGGCGGCGGCGATATTGCACGACTTTGCCGAGACGGTGCAAGCCGGCAAAGCCACCTTGGCCGATTTTCCGCGCATCGAGCACTTGCTAGACAACACATGGCGCGACAGTGCCAAAGCCATTTTTAGCAACTGGTTGGGTTTGGTTTATCGCGTTACCCACGTCGAGCGCGGCAAACAGTTTATGGACGGCATCGATCCGGATAATCCCATTGCGGCTTGGTATCGATAGTGAAACCGTTTAGCTTTTGGTACGTCGTTATACGATTTTAACTAAAAGCCGCAGTTAATGCGTAGGGTGCGTTACGCTTCGCTAACGCACCCTACCAGTCTGATTATATTAAACTTATTGTAAAGTCAGAGCGTTTTGTCCCCCCTCTTTCTAAAAGAGGGGGCTAGGGGGAGATTTGAGGTGGTTGGAAATACCTACCGCCGTCAAATCCCCCTCAATCCCCCTTTTAGAAAGGGGGAGGCAGTCTATTGTAACAGTTAAATTTTTATGAAAAATCACACCCAGCTGCCATTTTCCCGTTGGAGGCGCTGTCGGTATCACCTGACCAGCGCGTGGAGCTACACCCTACTCAGTAGCCTCATCGTCATCGCTATCGGCATGCTGTCAAAACAGCCGGCCGACCCCAGCGATGCTCGCACTGCCGCCGGCCAAAGCAGTTGGTGCAAAGTGCTAAAAATCGTTGACGGCGATTCGGTGAATGTCAGTTGTTACGGTAAAAAACACCGCCTGCGGTTAATGCACATTGACGCGCCAGAAATGCGCCAAGGCCGGTGGGGACAAAGCGCTAAACAAGCCTTAGCTGAACTGGCCGGCCGGCGTTTATGGGTGGAATTTCACGGCCGCGATGTCTATCACCGCGATTTGGCGGTGATTTATGCCGACAAATCCCAACCGGCTTTGAATTTGCGCTTGGTGGAGTTAGGCGCGGCGCGCGTTTATCGGCGCTATCGACCGCCGGCCGCTTACGTTGTCGCCATGAAAAGCGCTAAAAAAGCCGGCATCGGCATTTGGCGACAAGCCGGCTTACAACAAGATCCACAACGCTTTAGACGGCTCGCGAACTAATATTAGAGAGTAGCATGACAGACACATTCCCCTATTTAGGTTTCGGCTTGGGACTGCGCCCCGACCACTACGAAACCATTTTGACCGATAAGCCGGCTGTCGATTGGTTCGAAATTATCTCCGAAAACTTTATGGTGGACGGTGGCAAGCCGCTTTACTATTTGGACAAAGTCCGCGCCGACTACCCGATGGTTATGCACGGCGTGTCGCTGTCGTTGGCCGGCCCTACGCCGCTGGACTACGATTATTTAGCCCGGCTGAAGGCCTTGATTGATCGCGTTGAGCCGGCTTGGGTTTCCGACCACTTGGCGTGGACGCGCGGTAATGCCCACAATTTTCACGACTTGCTGCCCATTCCCTACACCGATGAATTGCTTGAGCATTTGATTGGCCGCATCAACACCGTGCAAGACTATTTAGGCCGGCCGTTGGTGCTGGAAAACCCGTCTAGCTACGCCACTTTTCGCCATAGCCATTTGCGCGAAAGCGAATTTCTCAATCTGCTGTGCCAACGCACCGGTTGTTTTCTATTGATTGACATCAACAATATTTTTGTCAGCTGTGAAAATCACGGCTGGGACGCGGTGGACTATGTGCGCGACATTCATCCGCAATACGTGGTGCAACACCACCTCGCCGGCCACACCTACCACTATGACGGCCAACTGATTATCGACACCCACGACCAGCCGGTGCGCGGCGAAGTTTGGGACTTGTACCGCGAAGCCGTGCGCCATTTCGGCCGCGTTAGCACGATGATTGAGCGCGACGACAACATTCCACCCCTCGCGGATTTGCTGGCCGAGTTGGACGTAGCGCGAAACATTCAGCGACAGGGGTTAGGACAATGAGCCATTTTTTTGACGATTTCAGCGCCTATTTACTCGGTGAAAGCGACCATATCAGCGCCCAAATCAACGAAACCGCCAAAGGCGACGCCCACACGCGCATGGATATTTACCGCCACGGCTATATTCAGCAACTGATTGATATTTTAGCCGACGATTTTGCCAGCATTTACCAAGTGTTGGGCACGGAGACTTTTTTTGAAGCCGGCTACGACTATTTGCAACGCTATCCGTCCACGTCTTACACCGTGCGCCATTTCGGACAGCATTTTGCCAAATTTCTGAGCGAAACCGCGCCCTACAGCGACTATCCCTATTTGTGGCAACTGGCCGATTTCGAGTGGGCCAAGGGCAGTGTATTCGATGCCAGCGATGCCCCCATTGTCACTTTGTCGCAATTGGCCGACTTATCGCCGGCCGATTGGCCTTATGCCACCTTTGAATTTATTCCGGCACTGAAGCGCTTGTGCTACGACTACAATATTCCGCAATTGGTGCAAGCCATTGAGACCGAAGACGAGATGCCCGAACCCATCGCCCTGCCCTCACCGCTGGCGTGGGTGATGTGGCGCAAAGACTACCAGCCGCATTGGTATTCCATGCCGGCTGACGAGGATGCTTTTTTCATTCACGCCAGACGCGGTGACGACTTCGCCAGCCTGTGCGCGTTATTGGAAAAGTGGTACGACGACGAAGACGAGATTTCGGCGCGAGCCGCCGGTCTCGTTCGCCGTTGGATTGATTCTGGGATGTTGACGGCGATTAACCTGCCGACATAGTATGGTGCTTATTACAGCACCTCCTCCCCATAATGCTGCATACTATATAGACGCGCATATTTCACCAGCGTGTAGTAATAGTGATTAACCGCCAACAGCCAGCCAATGCGACCGTCTAAAAAACCACCGTGAAAAACATACATTTTCAAAAAAGCCCACAACGGCCGCAATAGGCAATCGCGGCCAAAATGCGCTCGCCGGCCTTGTTCGTGATATTGTCGCGCCGCTAGACGCGTATAGTGTTCAAATTTTTGATAGTATTGTTGCCACGAGCTATAGGTATAGTGCAACATCTCGGCTTTTAAGGTTTTTTCCTCAAAATCGTGCGTCAAATGCTGGTGAACGCGGCCGGTAAAGGCGAGGTTTTGTCGCGGTGCCAAGCGACAAACGCTATCGACGCGCAAAGTGCCGAAGCGCACTCGTTGGCCGGCAAAGTGATTCAAGCGACGAATACGATAAGCGCAAGCCGGCTGTGCGATCACCGTCTGGATTTCTGCCGCCAAGGCCGGTGTGATACGTTCATCACAATCGACAAATAACACCCAATCGCCACCGGCTTGAGCAATGCCAAAGTTTTGCTGGCCGGCAAAATCGCCGTCTAAAGCACGACGAAAAACGCGAGCGCCGGCTTGTTCGGCTAGCGTCACCGTATCGTCGGTGCTCATGTCGTCAACAACAATGATTTCGTCGCAAAACGACAAGCTGTCTAAGCAGGCCGCAATATTGTGCGCCTCGTTTTTGGCAATAATAACGGCGGAGAGTTTCATAGACACCTCTGAGGTTGATAACAAGTTGGGCGCAATCATAAAACTTTTGCCGACAATTTGCCAGAAATTCCAAAGCAACCGCGAGCATTTTGCAAAAAAATATGGTAACATTTCGTTAATTTTATAATAAGAGTGACGACTATGATTAACATTGCTATCGCCGGCATCGGCGGCCGCATGGGGCAGAGCATTTACGCCAGCCTGCTAGAAACCGATTTTGACATGCAATTATCGCAAGCCACCACCGCCGCAGGCGACCCGCGCATCGGCCAAACCGTGGGCGAAGCCTTTGGCGGCAACAGCAACGTGGTGATTAGCGATGCGCTAACGGCCGATTTTGACGTGTTGATTGATTTTACCTCCATTGAAGCTACGCTAGCACACGTTAAACTGTGTGGGCAGTACGGTAAAGCTATCGTCATCGGCACCACCGGCTTTAGCGCCGAGCACTTGGCAAGCATCGAAGCCGCCGCGCAACAGCAACCGATTTTCTTGTCGGCGAATATGAGCATCGGCGTCAATATTATGGAACAATTGGTGGCTATTGCGGCCAAGGCCTTGCATCAGCAAGCCGACATCGAAATTGTCGAAGCGCATCACAAGCACAAAGTCGATGCGCCTTCCGGCACGGCATTGATGATTGGCCGCGCCATAGCCGACAGCATCGGCGTGGATTTGGCCGAGCACGGCGTGTTTGCGCGCGAAGGCATTACTGGCGAACGCCAAGACGGTAGCATCGGCTTTTCCACTATACGCGGCGGCGATGTGGTCGGCGAGCACACTGCCTACTATTATATGGCCGGCGAGCGCCTAGAAATCAGCCACCGCGCCACCGACAGAAAGATTTTCGCGCGCGGAGCGTTATTTGCCGCAAATTATCTATCGCAACAGGCCAATGGTTTGTATAATATGTCGGACGCGCTCGGCATAAACACAGACCGCAGTTAGGGATTTTCCGTTCGCCTCACAGACACTTTTTACTGGAGAACCTATCATGACAAAATTGTCCGTAAACTTAAATAAAATCGCCCTTATTCGCAATTCGCGTGGGCGCGATTTCCCCGATTTGTTGGAATTTGGCGAATTGGCGCTGAAAGCCGGTGCTGACGGCTTGACCATTCATCCGCGCCCCGACCAGCGCCACGCGCGCTATGATGATATTGCGCCACTGAAAGCCTTGTGTGAACAATACGATGCCGAGTTGAATATCGAAGGCTATCCCAGCGACGACTTCCTCAGCGTTTGCATCGACAACCAAGTTCACCAAGTAACGCTAGTACCCGACAGGCCGGAGCAAATCACCTCCGACCACGGTTGGACGGTGAGCGACAACCAAGACTTGCTCACCGGCGTTTTGACGCGTCTGCGCGAGGCCGGCATTCGCTCTAGCTTATTTATGGATTTGGATAAGACCGAAATTCACTTGGCCAAAGTCGTGGGCGCTGACCGCGTTGAATTGCATACGGAAAGCTACGCCCGCTGTTTTGAGACCGGCCGTTACAAACCCAACCTTAGCAGTTTTTCCTTTGCCTACGAAACGGCGATTTACGAGGGGCTAAACGTCAACGCCGGCCACGATTTGAATTTAGACAATCTGCCGGCCTTTTTGGCGGCCGTGCCGGTCGCCGAAGTTTCTATCGGCCACGCCCTCACGGTAGAGGCGCTGTTACACGGTTGGGAAAATACCATTAAACGCTACCATCAAATTTGTCATCAAGGAGAAAACGCATGACCGATATCGCCATCGTTGCCGCTAAACGCAGCGCCATCGGCCGGCTTTCCGGCTCGCTCAGTCCACTGTCAGCCGTTGAAATCGGCAGCCAAATTGCCGCCGCCACCCTAAAATCTATTGATTTGTCGGCTGAACAAGTCGATGAAATCATTACCGGCCAAGTGTTAACGGCCGGCGCCGGACAAAACCCCGCGCGTCAAATTGGTCTCAACATTGGCATGGCCGACGACTCAATTAGCCTTACTATCAATCACGTTTGCGGCAGTGGTTTGCGCGCCGTGATTTTGGGCGCACAAGCCATCGCCACCGGCCAATCGCAAGTGGTTTTAGCCGGCGGTCAAGAATCCATGTCCAACGCTCCACACTGGCAAGCACTACGCGACGGCGTGCGCTACGGCACCGCCGCAGTTAACGACAGCATTATCAGCGACGGTTTGCAAGACGCTTTTGACGGCGAACTTATGGGCATCACCGCCGAGCGCCTCGCCGAGCAATACGACATCAGCCGCGCCGACCAAGATGCCTTTGCTTTGCGCTCGCAACAACGCGCGCAGACGGCTATCAAAAGCGGCTGGTTTGCCGACGAAATTGCCGACGTCAAAATCAAAACCCGCAAAGGCGAAAGCGTGTTTAACCAAGACGAGCACCCGCGCTTCGATATGCAGTTGGCCGATTTGGAGAAAATGCGACCGGCCTTTAAAAAAGACGGCACGGTGACGGCCGCCAACGCTAGCGGTATCAATGACGGTGCCGCTTATGTGGTACTCATGAGTACCGAAAAAGCCAAAGCCTTGGGGCTAACGCCATTGGCGGTGATTAAAGGTATGGGCATCAGCGGCGTTGACCCGAAAGTCATGGGCTTTGGGCCGGTTCCGGCGTGTAACAAAGCCTTAAACAATGCCGGCTGGCAATCTGGCGACTTGGATTTAATCGAAGCCAACGAAGCCTTTGCTGCCCAAGCCCTAGCCGTCAATCACGGCATGCAGTGGGGCGAGGAAATGGCCGACAAAATCAACATCAGCGGTGGCGCGATTGCGCTAGGTCACCCCATTGGCGCATCTGGGGCGCGCATTTTGGTGACTTTGCTGTATAATATGCAACGATTGAACGCTCCCAAAGGCCTAGCGACCCTGTGTGTCGGCGGCGGTCAGGGCGTTTCTCTGTGTGTTGAAAAAACACTGTGCTAAAAAAACGCTATTCAACCTAACAACTTAAATTTTATTTAAAGGAACTACTATGAAAAAACTCTTTGTCATTTTATTGATTGTCGCGGCGGCAATTATTGTTTTGCCGATTGCTTACAACAACGCCGACGCCGTTAATTTTAACTATTTCTTCGGCACTTACAGCTTGCCGTTGTCGTGGGTGGCGTTTGGTTCATTCGTATTGGGCGTGTTGTTCTCGTTAGTGTTTTTCGCCATCACTGGCTTGGGCTGGAAATTGAAAGCTCGCAGCTTGAAAAAACAAGTTGACGAGTTGTTAAAACAGCGCAAGCGCGATGAAATCGCCGAAAAATTCAACGCTGAGAAACAGCGTGAAAAAGCGGCTTAAGGACAGCCTCCCCCTTTTCAAAAGGGGGATTGAGGGGGATTTGACAGTGGTTGGTGTTTCCAACCCTATCAAATCTTTCCCTAACGCCCTCTTTTAGAAAGAGGGGACTGTTCATTCTATTTTAGCAGTCATTTTGTCGTTTATAGAAACATTTTAACTGGCTTCTCCCATCTACCGTTATGAATGAATTATTGGTTTTACTGTTGCCGTTGGCGGCTTTTACCGGCTGGTGGTTAGCGCGCACCGATAAAAAAATGGGACACGAACAAAAAGCCGATGATTACTTCAAAGGTTTGGGTTACTTATTAGAAGACAAAACCGACCAAGCCATTGATATTTTCGTGCAAATAGCCAGTTTGGACGACTCCACGGTAGAAAACCAAATCACGCTGGGCGATATTTTTCGCCACCGCGGTGAAGTTGACCGCGCGCTGCACGTCCATTCCAACCTCGCCGATAAAGGCGAACTAACGCCAGCAACGCGGCAAAAACTGCACTTTGCCTTGGCCGAAGACCATTTGGCGGCCGGCATCATGAACCACGCCGAAGACTATTTCCAACGCGTTACCGAAGATACGCACCCGACCTTGCGCGACCTCGCCAGACGGCGCTTGATTGCTCTGTACGCCGAACAAGCCCAGTGGCAAAAAGCCATCGAAGTCGGGCAGGACTTAGACCCATTCAAACGCGACGCCATTCAGCAACATATCGCGCACTATCACTGCGAATTGGCCAAATTAGCACTGGCCAAACAAGACGATAAAACGGCGATTACTTATTTACAACAAGCGCTGGAATGCGACAAAAATTGTGTGCGCGCCACCCTAAAACTAGGGCGTTTGGCGGCCAGCCAAGGCAACTATGTCGCCGCCATCGGGCATTTCAATCGGCTTGAGCGCCAAAATCCGGCCTTTTTACCGGAAATTTTAGGTGACTTTGCCGTTTGCTACGAGGCTGTTAATCAGCAGCACGAGTGGAAAATGGCTTTGAAGCGCCTCGCTAAAACCTACAATAATCCCGTGCTGGTGTTGCGCTACAACCAATTGGTTGCCGAGACTGAGGGTGTCGATGCCGCCCGAGACTTTTTACAACAACGCCTGCAAAGCAATCCCAATATTTTAACCATTCAGGCTTTTTTGAAACTGATTGACCAAGGTAGCGAAAAAGACGGTGAGCCGGCCTCTGAGCACAATCACGTTGCCGATAACGCCATTCACTTGCTCAATACCAGCATTGATAAAGTCCTCGGCTACGCCCTCAAATACCGCTGTAGCGAGTGTGGCTTTCGCGGCAACCAACTCAATTGGCAGTGCCCCGGTTGCAAACAATGGGGCACATTTATGCCGATTTCTGATGTCAGTTTGAAAGAAAATGTTGGTTAAGTTAAAAACGCAATAGCCTTTATCGCCCTGCACCGCAATCACCTCGATACTGATAAGCAATCACAATCACGAATTCTCAATCAACCACATAGTAGAGTAGCCCCTTATATGAACGCATTATTGACTCAAATGCAGGCACGCATGGCAATGTATCAGCGCATTCGACAATTTTTTAGCCAGCGCAACGTGGCCGAAGTCGAAACGCCCATCCTGTCGCCCTACGGCAGTACCGATGTTCACATTGACAGCTTTGTGACTCAGTGGGAAGCACAGCGGCTGTATTTGCACACCTCACCGGAGTTTGCCATGAAAATGCTGTTGGCTGAAGGTGTCGGTGATTGTTTTCAAATTGCCAAAGTCTTTCGCCACGAAACGGCCGGCCGCAACCATCGTCCTGAATTTACCATGTTAGAATGGTATCGCGTCGGCTTTGATTTGTCGGCGTTAATAGACGAAGTAGCGGCGTTGGTGCGGCTACTTATACCGGCCGTGGCGGATTTGCCGATGGAGCGTCTCAGCTACGCTGATGCTTTTTCCCGCATCGGCGTTGACCCACACGGTGACAGTTTGGCGGCGATTAAACACACAGCCGAAACCCTATCGGGCTACCGGCCACAACTCGCTGATGACCGTGATGAATGGTTAGACTTTTTATTGGTCACGCAAATTGAGGCACAATTAGGCGATAACCAGCTCACTTTTTTAACGCACTACCCTGCCAGCATGGCGGCCTTAGCCAAACGCAGTATCAACGCCGATGGCTTCGCCGTAGCGGAGCGTTTTGAATTGTACTATCGAGGTATTGAGCTAGCAAACGGCTTTGATGAACTCACCGATGCCGACGAACAACTGGCGCGCTTCGAGGCCGATAACCGCGCTAGAGCGGCGTTGGGCAAGCCAACAGTGGCGTTGGACGAAGACTTGATTGCGGCACTCCAACGTGGCATGCCAGATTGTGCCGGCGTAGCATTGGGACTAGATCGCATTTTGATGCTAGCACAAGGCCGGACAAGGCTTGACGACATGATGGCATTCCCCGCACCAAAAATTTAATGAATTATTTTGGCTTGTCTAGGGCGCTTTGTCGGTTTTTTAGGTATAATGACTGGCCGTATGACTAAAAATGCCGGTCTGGCCCTCAAGCCGCGAACTGGCAAACAACCGAAATATTGGTTATGACTACTCCTAAAAATAATAAGCGTTATCCTTTTGTCAAGTTTGCAGGCTCTTTGTCGTTGTTGTTCACAATGGCGGGAGTCTTGTTGGCGGTGGGCGGCCAACTCAATGTGATTGGCAGTTCGCGACAGCCGATTCAAGCCACACGGCAACCACTTCAGGCTGCTAGGCAATCGTTAAATGCTGGCAGACAGCCGGCTCAAGCAATGCGTAACGCGGTGAAATCGCCGCGCATCCCACCACTCGTAGATGAAGAAGAAGACCCCAAGTACGATTTTTATGACGAGCTGCAAAGACGCAAAACTGAGCTCGGTATCGGCAATCCCGGCTATCGTCGCGTATCGTCCACAACGGCGGGTAGCGTCAATCACTATGTGGTGCAAGTTGGCGCTTTCAGACGTCAGAGCGACGCCAATAAAGTGGCCAAACGAATCCGAACCTTGGGTTTTAAGGCGCGAATCATAAAGGGGAAACGCAAGTTTTTAACCCAAGCCGGCCCATTTAGCGGCATGAGCGAAGCCAAACGCGCCGAACGCCGTCTGCGTACGCAAAGATTGGACACCTTGATTAAGCGCTTATAATCCTGCTTCCATTTCTGCCAATTTTTCCTCGACAAAAGCAATTTCGCGAGGTAATTTCATTGATTGGAAAATCGCTAAAGCTTGGTTGAGGTAATCGCGCACGGTGTCGGCGTTGGCTTCGGGCTTTTGTTGCCAGAGGATAATGGCGATGTTAACTAGCGTGTAGGCTTTGCCGCAGTTGTCGCCAATAGTTTCGTACACGGGTAATTCTTCGTTTTCTTTAATGGCTAGGGCTTTGTCCCATTCGCCACGTTGGTAGTGAATATCGGCAATTTTCCCCATGGTCATGGCTTTTGCGTGACTATCGCCCAAGCGTTCATAAACAGGTAGTTCTTCGTTTTTTCTAATGGCTAGGGCTTTGTCCAACTCACCACGGCCATAGTAAATATCGGCAATTTTCCCCATAGCAACCGCTTTGGCCTGCGTATTGCCTAACCTGTCGAAAATAGTTATTGCCTCTTTTAGTTCGGTCAGGGCTTTATCCAGTTCACCGCGCTGGTAGTGAATATTGGCAATTTGTCCCATAGTAACGGCTTTTGAGTTGTTATCGCCGATTTTTTCATAGATAGGCATTTCTTTATTTTCTCTAATCGCCAAAGCCCTATCTAAGTCACCACGCTGCTCATAAATATCACCGATAACGCCTAGCGTGAGCGCTTGTTCACGCTGGTCTTGCAATTTTTCAAAATCCGCAGCAATAACATTGAGCGCAGATAGGGCGCTGTCGGGATCGCCTTGCACTGCGGTTAAGTTCGCCAAATGCCTTTGGATCTGCAATTCGGCATGGCGGTCATCAAGTTGTTGGAAAATGCTTGCGGTCGCTTCATACGCCCGTTTTGCCTTCTCATATTCGCCTAGCTCTTTGTACAAATCACCAAGTTCACTATACAAGTCGCCATGGCTTAACAACGGTTTATCATTAGGCTGTCTAGCAAAATATGCCGAAATATCGGCAATGCGTTGGCGCTTTTTGTCCTCGTCTAGTTGTGTGAGCGCTAAGCCATCGTACATATTACGTTCAGGCGCTTCAACTGGTACAGAAAAATCAATGACCTGCTCGCGCCAAGCCCAAAAATCGGGGGCATTGCTTCGGAGTGCACGCAAATCGGGGTCAACCAACCAAAAAAACAGCGTGGTTTGCGCCAAATCGGCGAGCAAATCGCGGTGGTAGTTTAGCCCTTTGATAAAATATTTTTGTTTGTCTTCGTATAGGCTTTCAAAATTGATAATATGCAAGTTTTTCGGGCGCTGTTTACTCCCATCCATTTGATAAAGCGCATGCTCAAAGGCATCAAAACCGCCCAAGGTGTTTAAATCCCAAATGGTGCGGGCTGCTTCGTCTTCGCCCGCGTGCAACAAGCCGATAAGTTTATCGCGATAAGCGGGGTTGTTGTGCTGTACGATAAAGGCGTGAAAATCCCTTAAATGCGGAATATTCCGCGTCAAATATAGCCAGTCATCAGCGTGTTCGGGTTTTATGCCATTGGGTAAAGTATAATTCGATACACTATGTACGATGGGCGCGGTATTTTTCCCCAATCGGGCGCGCAACCCCCTCAAGCTGGCGCGGAGAGATTCTGTTACCATCAGTTGTTACTCGAATTAGATTTAAATAAACGCGCTAGTTTGCCTTTCCAACTGTGGTAATAAGTTTCAGCTTCACGATAGCTTGACAACAGCGGTATCACAGGGTGGCTTTTCCAAAAATAATCGTTGTATTCTAACAGCGCGAGCGCTTGTAAACGAGCCAAACAAAGTAGCAAAAAACGGCAAGCCGAGCGAGGCTTTCATGCCTGCGGTGAGGTCGACTTCGTAGCGTTTAATTTTCTCGTGCGTGATAACGCGTTCATTGAACCAGTCTTCCAATTGTTGCAGATGTGTTTTATCAACATTAACGCCCACTTTTTGCATTTTTTCTAACAGGCGATACGCCAAACCCAATAAGACATCAGAATATCGCAAATTATTGACATCTAAATCTTTCAAACAATCCAAGCGAATAACGCAATAGCGATTGTCTTCGTCTAAATAATTGCCGATATTGGTGAGTTCAGTGCTTTTCCCACAACCGATATGCCCCGTAAATAAGAAATACCTATTTTCAGGTGGGTTTTGCAAAATACCTTATTTATTGATACCTAAAGGGTTATATAGATTGGCTTGCAACAAATACTCGCCACGCGCCGCGGTTAAATCGACAAACTGAGCGCTAGTGGGCAAAATATAATCGCGGTAGTCAAGGTTATTCTTAGCTTCCCAAATGGTAATGCGTGGTTCTTCGGACATGGTTTTATAGGCTAGTATTTGACAGTCAGAGAATTATAGCCGATTCAACAAGCAATTGCCAATTAGCGCAAAACTGCTAACCGCAACTACAGCATTACATCGGCTCGATGCAGTTCACGCGGTTTTCACCGCCGCAGCTTGATACCCAAAATGCCGCAATTTCATTGTGGCGATAGCCGACCTAACAGTTAATTGAAAAATATAATGCAACACATTACTTTTTAAAAAGTAATGTGTTATTATATGTTGACTTATTTATAATCAACTTTAGGAATATCAAATGAAATTCAAGCAATTACTCCTTACTGGCTTACTCACTACTGGTTTAAGTATCAGCGCCCAAGCCGAAGACTATATTCTCGCCACTGCTTCAACAGGTGGTACTTATTATCCCGTTGGCGTGGCTTTATCGACTCTGACCAAAGTCAAATTACAACCCAAAGACGGCATCAGCATGTCGGCGATTAACTCGGCCGGCTCTGGAGAAAATATCCGTTTAATGCGAGAGAAAGAGGCGCAGTTTGGCATTCTCATGGGCTTGTACGGCTATTATGCCGCTACTGGTACCGGACCGATAAAAAGCAAACAAGAAAACTTGCGCTCTGTCACCATGCTTTGGCAAAACGTCGAACAATACGTCATCGACAGCAGCAAAGCCAAAACCGGTACAGTCGAAGACCTCACCCACATGAAAGGCGACAAAATGGGGTTGGGTAAGAAAAACTCTGGTACTATCGGCGCTAACAAAGCCCTGCTAGCCGGATTAGGCATTGACATCGACAAAGATTATCAGCTCTTTTCAGCCGGCTACGGGCCGACGGCTGATGCTTTGCAAAACGGTCAATTGGCCGGCATCGGCATTTCAGGTGGCACGCCAACTGGTGCAGTGACTAAATTGATGGCTTCTAACGGCGACAAAGTCAGTATGCTCAACATTACCGATGAACAGTTAGAAAAAATGGACGGCGGGAAAAAATTGTGGACGCGCCAAGTGATTAAAGCTGGCACTTACCCCAACCAAGACAAAGACATCAATGCGATTGCACAACCGAATTTCTTGGCTGTTAATGCCGATGTCAGCGAAGAAGACGTTTACAAAATCACCAAAACCATGTACGAAAATTTGCCTTTCTTAAACGGCATCCACAAAGCGACCAAAGCCATGTCGTTGGAAAAAGCCATTGCCGGCTTGCCTGTACCTTTGCACCCCGGTGCGGCCAAGTACTACAAGGAAGTCGGTATCGACATTCCAGCGCATTTGATTGCTAAGTAATGTTGATTGGTTAAAAACGCAATTCCCCGTCATTGCGAACAGAGGTATCGACACAAATTTTTAAAAAAGAAGAATTTCTTATATTTTGAAATAATTAACAAAAACAAGAAATCGCTGTCCCCCCTCTTTCTAAAAGAGGGGGCTAGGGGGAGATTTGAGGCGGTAGGAAATACCTACCATCTCAAATCCCCCTCAATCCCCCTTTTAGAAAGGGGGAGGCAGTTCATTGTAATTTAATAATTTTTTTAATTATTTTAACTGAATGCTTTTCAAAAAGATATGTAGATACCTACGCATTGTCACCAATTAACTACCTATCCAAATAACACACTATCGTGCGTACGATTACGCTTCGCTAATCGTACCTACTGCACTACTTGCACGGTAGGGACGCATTGATTGCGTCTCTACCGTGTTTTTAAACCCAACACGACTATGACAGAACCACATCAAGCCCACGATACCTTTGACACCTTATTCTCAACTGACGATGACAAAAATAAACGACCGTTGTATGGTTCATTTGCTTTAATCGCCATTGTTCTCAGCATCTCGCTGGCACTATTTCACTTATTTGTGGCTAGCGTGCCAGTGGTATCAGAACTGACGCGCAACGCCACCCATTTTGCTGGCTTTGCGATACTATGTGCCATGACTTTTCCGGCTTTTCAGCGCGCGCGTCTATGTACGAAACTGTTTTACTTTGACCTCGCCTTTGGCCTGTTGGTGGCATCGGCAGCCATGTATTTGGCCTTTGCCGAAGACGCCATCTACGCCCGCGATGTCAAATTCTCCACCCTAGACTGGCTGGCCGGCATCGCCGTCATTATCGGCGCAATCGAATTGACCCGACGCGCCACCGGCTTAGTTATTCCCACCCTGATTGTGTTGGCGCTGTCTTATGTCACTTGGTTAGGGCCGATGATTTCGGGCGTCTTTTCTTTCAAAGGATTGTCGGCTGAAACGGTACTATTTCGCTCGATTTACGGCGACGATGCTATTTTCGGCTCAATTGCCAGTATATCCTCGACTTACGTTTTTCTCTTTATTATTTTCGGGGCGTTTTTGTTGCGCTCTGGCGCAGGCGATTTTGTCATTAACATTTCGCGCGCCGTGGCCGGTCGCTTTGTCGGCGGGCCGGGTTTGGTGGCGGTAATTGCCTCTGGCTTGACCGGCACGATTTCCGGCTCGGCCGTGGCTAACACGGCTTCCACTGGCGTGATTACTATTCCGTTGATGAAACGCGCTGGCTTTCCGGCAACCTTTGCCGCCGCCGTCGAAGCCTCAGCCTCTACCGGTGGGCAACTCATGCCACCAATTATGGGTGCAGGGGCGTTCGTCATGGCCAACTACACCCAAATTCCTTATGAGACGATTGTCGCGGCGGCGGCTTTACCCGCCCTGCTCTACTTCGCCTCGGTAGCGTTTTTTGTCCGCATCGAAGCCAAAAAACAAGGCCTAACCGCCACACCAGAATCGGACATCACCGCGTGGCAAGCCGTCAAAGCCGGTGGCGCGAGCTTTATCATTCCGATTGGTTTGTTGATTGGTCTATTGGTGGCCGGCTTTACTCCAACTTATGCCGCTGTCGCCGGTATTATTGCCGTCATTTTTTCCAGCTGGCTAACCGAACATCCCATGGGGCCAAAAGCGGTATTCGAAGCCTTAGCACTAGGCGCCAAAAACATGATTATGACGGCAGTGCTGCTGTGTGCGGTTGGCTTAGTAGTCAACGTCATCGCCACCGCCGGCATCGGCAACACCTTTTCGCTGATGATTTCCGAATGGGCGAATGGCAATTTATTGATTGCCATTGTATTAATCGGCTTGGCGTCATTGGTATTGGGCATGGGCTTGCCGGTCACGGCAGCTTATATTGTCTTGGCGACGCTGTCAGCACCGGCTTTGGCGAATATGATTGCCGACGCGCATTTGTTGGCGCTTATAACCAGTGGCCAAGTCCCCGAAGAAGCTCACACTATGTTTATGCTGGTCAATCCTGAAGCCTTGAACTTGCTGTCGCAGTCCATGCCAAAAGCTGAGGCGCAAGCACTACTCAACGCCATTCCGCCCGATTTAATCGGCATGATTCGCGAACAAGTCGTCCCCGGCGAGCTACTGACCACGGCGATTTTGTCGGCGCACATGATTATTTTCTGGCTCAGTCAGGACTCCAACGTCACACCACCGCTGTGCTTGGCATCGTTCACGGCTGCCGCCATTGCCAAATCGCCGCCGATGAAAACCGGCTTTTCGAGCTGGAAAATTGCCAAGGGTTTGTACATCGTACCGATTTTATTTGCCTATACGCCGTTTTTATCCGGCCATTGGCCGGTGGCCTTGCAAATTTTTGTCTTTGCACTGTTTGGCGTTTACGCCATTGCCGCGGCTTTGGAGGGCTATATGGAAAATCGCCTGCCGTTGCCGCTGCGCGTGCTGGTGCTATTGGCCGGTTTGGCGTGTTTAGTACCACTCTGGTGGGTCAATATATTGGGCGCAGGCGTCGTCATCGCTTTGTTGATGATAAACCGACGGGTTATGCCAGCACCCTAGGGGTATCGTGCCGGTTGTTTGAACAAAAATAACTGGCGCAATCGTTTGCCCAGCATCGTCAAGGCATTGGAAATGAGTGGCGTTTTGCAGTACAATAGCGCCTTTTTAACGTACAACAAAACGAGGTTTTATTATGGCAGGTCACAGCAAGTGGGCAAATATTAAACACAAAAAAGCCAAAGAAGACGCTAAACGCGGCAAGATTTTTACGCGCCTAATTCGCGAATTGACCGTGGCGGCGCGCAATGGCGGTTCTGACCCCGACATGAACCCTCGCCTGCGCCTAGCGGTTTCTAAAGCGCAAGCGGCCAATATGCCCAAGGATACCCTAGAGCGTGCCGTCAAACGTGGCGCTGGTGAATTAGAGGGCCAAGTGCTCAACGAACTGCGCTACGAAGGCTACGGCCCCGGTGGCGTCGCGGTGATGGTCGATTGTCTGTCCGACAACAAAAACCGTACCGTCGGCGAAGTACGCCACGCCTTTTCTAAGTTCGGTGGCAACTTGGGCACTGACGGCTCGGTCGCGTTTCAGTTTCAGGAAGTCGGCGTGCTCGCCTACGAAGATGGTGACGAAGACACCATTATGGAAGTGGCATTGGATGCCGGCGCCGATGACGTTATTGCCGAAGATGGCTTAGTTGAAGTTATCACCACCCCCAAAGCCTACACCGAAGTTTACGACGCTATGGTCGCAGCCGGCTTAGAACCCAACGACTCAGAAGTCACTCAGCGCGCCGAAAATCTCGTCCCCGTGACGGCCGGTGATGCCGAAACCCTCATGAAATTATTAGACGCTTTGGAAGAGTTGGACGATACTCAAACCGTATCCACCAACGCCGATTTCCCTGAAGACTTCGCCGGTTAATGCAATAAACAACGACATGCCAACAGAAAAAAAACAGCCACCTAGCAACAAAAATAAAGTTGCCGCCATGACCAGTTGCGATGCCTTGGTTGCGCCAACTGACTTTTTAGATAGCGCCAACACCTCAACTGGCAGTTTGGATCGCAGAAAAATCCTCATCACGGGGTGTTCTAGCGGCATCGGCGCTTATACCGCTAAAAAGTTGCACGACGATGGGCATGTCGTGGTGGCTGCCTGCCGACAACCGCAAGACGTCAAAATGCTGATTGATGAAGGTTATCACGCCGTGCAAATAGATTTGGACGACAGCGAGTCGATTGACGCCGGCATTAGGGACACGTTGGCCATCACCAATGGCCAACTGGATATTTTGATTAATAACGCCGCGTATGGCCAACCCGGTGCGGTGGAAGATTTAACGCGTGAAGTATTGGAAAAGCAGTTTTCAGCCAACGTCTTCGGCACCCACGAGCTAACTGTCAAGTTAATTCGCACCTTGCTGGCCTCCGAACAGCCGCGCATCATTCAGGTGAGTTCAATGCTCGGCTTGGTGGCGTTGCGCTATCGCGGCGCTTACGTGGCCTCAAAATTTGCTTTGGAAGGCTTAACGGACGCCCTGCGGCTAGAGCTTGCCGACACCAAATTGCGCGTGGTGTTGGTCGAACCCGGCCCGATTACTTCGCGTTTTCGCCAAAATGCCCATCAGGCTCTGCTGGCCAATGTCAATATGGAAAAATCGCGGCACTGCGACCGCTATAAGCGCGCCTTAAAACGCTTCGACAGTGATAAACCACAACCATTTACCCTGTCCGAGGCGGCGGTTTATAAAAAAATCGACCGCGCCATACACGCCTCGCGCCCGAAGCCGCGTTATTACGTCACCTTTCCCACCTACCTATTCGGTACTTTGCGACGCTTGTTAAGCTCGCGTTGGCTAGATGCCGTCTTGCTAAAAATTTCTGACGGCGAAGATCAGCGCTTTAATAAGTGATGTGTAAACTGTAGGGACAGGGCAAACCCCGTCCCCACATGAAGCACTAAGCCTCGCACGGGCTATCCCAAACAAAGCGATAGACATCAGTCGGCAACAAACCGTCGGCCTCAGCACCGGCAAAACGCAACGTGCCGTCTTCGTCTAGCTTGCCACTGACGCTGTTGCTGTTAATGGTAACGGTAATCACGCCGTCTTTGACTTGGTAGCGGCCGGTTTTATATTTGTGTCGCCACGGCAGAGAACCCTTTGGAATATCACCTTCAATGAAGTGCGCGGTTTTAATTTGTAATTTGCCCTTAGCGCCAAAAATCAACCGTACTGCCGGTTCACTGTGGTATAAACGCATACCGGTGGATTGCCAGTCAACATTTCTCAACATGACTTTCAATTGCTTATCGTTACTGGGCGAGTACCCCAACAGCTCGTGGTAGTAGCGATAGCTCTTGCGGATACCGGCTAAATCGGGGTCGGTTTGACTGCGCGTCAGACGACTAGGGTCGTACTTAATCGCCTGTTTTAAATGTTTAAAAACTACTTTTGGATCGGCCAATTCAAATAATTCTTCGTTTTCACAGGAAAACTTTTCAAAACCAATCGCCGCCGTACAGGCCAAATTGTAGTGCGCCAAGGCATAGCTATTGTCGGTCTCAACGGCGCGTGCAAATAACGGTAGCGCTTTGGCGTACTGGCCGCGCTTATAGAGGCGATAGCCGCGCGTATTGAACACCTTGGCCTTTTTTCGTGCCGGTGTGATCGACTCGGCCGGCTGTTTTTTAGGCGAAGAAAGCGCATCGGCTTCAGATGCTACCTCAGTGCTGGCGGTACTAGCGACACTCGCAGCATTGTCTATGTCGCCACCTGTGTCATCGGGGCCTTGGGGCTGACCACCACAGCCTTCGTAAGTACCCAATTTGTCGGCGTTGACAACCACCGCGTGCGAGTAATCCTCGCCCGTCACCAAATGACACGGCGTGGCGCTAGTGATAATGGAGAGTGTCTCACCAGCCGGTGTTTTGCCGCGATACAGCTGCAAGCCACCCAACAAGCGATTGCTGGACATCAAGGTCACTGGCACGCTGAATGGCTCGTCACTGGCTACGTGAAAATCCGCCTGATAACCCTCGTCACTATTGGGGATGAGTTTCAATGACCAAGTGGGTTCGGCACCAGTGGCGCTGAAAGTTTGTTTGACTGTTGTCGTGTCGCTCTCGGCGTGCAGTGGCGCAAGGCCGGCGAATAACAACGCGCCAAGCAATGTGTTTTGCATGAATTTCATTAGTAGCTCCTTGTTTCGTCGTGGGGTAAAACAGCGACTTCATTTTACTCCACTAATGACAGCAAAGGAAAGCCGTTTCATGTTTTTTAAGAAACGAAAAAAACGCCCGATTCGGCCAATGGCCAAATCGGGCATTATTTTGCCATTATGTATTAAACCTAAAAAGCGCAGTTGGACGTTTTTGTAGGGGCGAACCCATGTGTTCGCCCTTGGTCGGAAATAGCTTTTGCTTCAAGGTTTCAATGAGTTCATTTTAACACAATGAAATGATTGGTTTCTTCAACCAAGGGCAGACACGCGGGTCTGCCCCTACAAATTCGCTATGTCATTTGTTAAAAACAAAAGCGCTGTCTTCAACATCGGCGTGAATGACATCGCCAACCCCAAACTGCCCAGACAACAACGCCGTCGCCAACGGGTTTTCCAACTCGCGTTGAATGGCGCGTTTCAGTGGTCGGGCACCGTAAACGGGGTCGAAACCGACTTGGGTCAAGAAGTCTAGGCCGGCCTCGCTGACTTTTAGCGTCAATTGCTTGTCGGCCACGCGCTTGGCGAGGCGCTTGACTTGAATGTCGGCAATCAGGCGCACCATGTCTTTGCTTAACGGGTTGAAAATCACCGTTTCGTCAATGCGGTTGATAAATTCGGGGCGGAAATGCTGGCCGACTATCGACATGACTTCTTGGTGAATGCGCTCGTTGAGGGTGTTGCTGTTGCCGTCGTGTTGCGCTTGCGCCGTCAAGTCTTGAATGCGGTGCGAACCCAAATTCGAGGTCATGATAATCACGGTGTTGGAAAAGTCCACCACCCGACCTTGGCTGTCGGTGAGCCGGCCGTCGTCCAACACTTGCAACAAGATGTTGAAAACTTCGGGGTGGGCTTTTTCCACCTCGTCAAACAGCACCACCGAATACGGCTTGCGGCGCACGGCTTCGGTGAGCATGCCGCCCTCGTCATAGCCGACATACCCCGGCGGTGCACCGATAAGACGCGCCACCGAGTGCGACTCCATGTATTCCGACATGTCGATGCGCACCATGAGCTCCTCGCTGTCGAACATAAATTCAGTCAGAGCCTTGGTCAACTCGGTTTTACCGACACCGGTCGGCCCTAGGAACAGGAACGAGCCAATCGGCTTGTTGCCGTCCGACAAGCCGGCGCGACTGCGGCGAATGGTGTTGGCAATGGCCGAGACAGCGGCGTTTTGGCCGATGACGCGCTTGTTGAGGTGCGCCTCTAAACGCAACAGTTTTTCCTTTTCGCCCTCCATCATTTTTGATACCGGAATGCCCGTCCAGCGCGATATCACGTCGGCAATTTCGTTGTCGCCGACTTCGTTTCTAAGCAACTGGAATTGCTGTTTGTCGCCCATGCTTTCGGCTTGCTCCAAACGCTTTTGCAAGGCCGGCAATTTGCCGTATTGCAGCTCGGCCACCTTGTTTAAATCGCCGTTGCGCGTTGCGGTTTCGATTTCAAATTTGACTTTGTCGATGTCCTCGCGGATATGCGCCGAACCTTGCACCGAATTTTTTTCCGATAGCCATAGCTCTTCTAAGTCGGCGTATTCTTTTTCCAACTTGGCGATTTTTTCGTGCAATTTTTCCAAGCGCTGTTTGGATAGCTTGTCATCGTCTTTTTTCAACGCCACCTCTTCGATTTTCAGCTGAATGAGCTTGCGGTCGATGCGGTCTAACGGCTCTGGCTTAGAATCCAATTCCATACGGATTTTTGCCGCCGCTTCATCAATTAAATCAATAGCCTTGTCCGGCAAATTGCGGTTAGTGATATAGCGGTGCGACAAGGTTGCCGCCGCCACCAAAGCCGGATCGGTAATGTTGATGCCGTGGTGGACTTCGTATTTTTCTTGCAAGCCGCGCAAAATGGCCACGGTAGCTTCAACCGTTGGCTCATCGACCAACACTTTTTGGAAGCGGCGCTCAAGGGCGGCGTCTTTTTCGATGTATTCGCGGTATTCGTCCAATGTCGTGGCGCCGAAACACTGCAGTGTGCCGCGCGACAAGGCCGGCTTGAGCATATTGCCGGCGTCCATAGAGCCCTCGGCCTTGCCAGCGCCGACGAGATTGTGGATTTCATCAATAAATAGAATGATATTGCCGTCTTGTTTTTCCAACTCTGACAATACGGCTTTCAGGCGCTCCTCAAAATCGCCACGGAATTTGGCGCCGGCCATTAACGCCGCCAAGTCCAGTGACAACACGCGTTTATTTTTTAAGCTATCAGGCACTTCGCCGGCAACGATGCGCTGGGCAAGCCCCTCGACAATCGCGGTTTTACCCACGCCCGGCTCACCGATAAGCACCGGATTGTTTTTGCGCCGGCGTTGGAGGATTTGCACACTGCGGCGCACTTCTTCATCGCGGCCGATGACGGGGTCGAGTTTGCCTTCTTCCGCCAGTGAAGTTAAGTCCACGGCGTATTTTTCTAGGGCTTCGCGCTTGCCTTCGGCCTCGGCATCATTGACGTTTTCGCCACCGCGAATGCTGTCTATGGCTTGTTGTAAGTGGCGTTCTGAAGCCCCACTTTTATTAAGCAACTTGGCGCACATGTCCTTGCCTTTGGCCGCCAAAGCCAACAAGAACAAATCGGTAGAGATGTAGCTATCGCCGCGCTGGGTCGCCATTTTATCGGCAACATTGAGCACCCGACCGAGTTCATTGGAAACGTGCACTTCGCCGTCGTTGGCGCCACTGACTTGCGGCACGGCGTCTAGCAGTTGTTTGATGTCGGCAAAGAATTGTCCGACTTTAACGCCGACTTTGGTCAGCAACGGTTTAATCGAGGCATCGTCATTGGTCAGCATCACATAAACCAAGTGCACTGGCTCGATGTATTGGTGGTCTCTAGCTAGTGCCAACGATTGTCCTTCGGCCAAAGCCATTTGTAAGCGTGAGGTAAATTTATCGACTCTCATGGTCTTCTCCTAACGTGAGTGTTATTTAACATAATCTGAATATGGGGGCGACATGGTTTTTTTCAAATAAAAAGAGACAAGGCGGTTACTTGTCTCTTCTTACAATTTATCCAATAGCAAACAATCTGCCATAAAATCATTATAAAACCAATTACTTCAATGGATTGGCAAAATTGGCCTGTTGCATCAAATTGCGGTTATAGGTGGCGGTATTGACAGCATCACAATCCAAGTCGCTTTGCCGCACTTCAACATCGGCAAACATCGCGCCTTTGGCTTTCATCTTCTGAACTTTGTCATAGCAAGCGTTAAATGTTTCAGTAAAGGCTTTGTCATCAGTAGCATATTTCTTCACTAAGGCTTTCATCTTGCCGTCGCGCACTTTGGAATACGCCGCGCAGACGATATAACGCGAAGCGGCATTGCCTTTACAATAACTCGCTTCTTTGCTGGCTAACTCGGCAAGTGGCATATCGGCAAAAGTCTGTTGTGCCGAAGCCGGTAAGCTGGCTTCCCAAACACCGCAAGGGGTATTTCGCCCGCGCTTGAGTTTGCACAGCGCCGCTTCTTTAGTCAACAATTCGTCAAATGGCAAGGCAGAAAATTCGGCCTTGACCGGCTCAACAAGGGCTTTGTATTTATCGGCAATGACCTGACACATGGCCGCCTTAGCGTCTAATTCTCCGTTTTTTCTGAGGTAACCGCAGCGTTGTTCGGCCTGAAGCGCGATAATGCCTTTCCAATCGATGTTGGCGTGCTCGCTAGCAAATTGCTTTTCGGCGGCCGCCAGTGCTTGTTGGCGTTGCGCTTGTATTTTGGCTTTGCGCGCCTCGGCTTCCGCTTGACGCTTGGCGCGTTGAGCGGCTTTTTTAGCTTCTGATGCCCATTGACATTCGGCGTCTTTGGCCAGTTCCTCGGCTTTTGCTTTGTCTTTGGATTGAACAGCGGCCATCAGCTGATTTCTGCACTCTTGAACTTTTTGCTCGGCGGCCTCTGGGTTGTTCTGATAATAAGCCTTGTCTTTAGGCTCAGAACAGGCAGTTAGCACCAAGGCGCTAGAAAACAAAGTGGCTAGCGAGAATTTATTGATTAATTTATTCATTATTGACTCCGTATGAATATAAAGCATCAGTTATTTTTACCTGCGTATGCCATAGTTAGGCCACCTAATTATTAGTACAAGGCGCGCCGGCGCAGACAGTATGCCAAGTACGGCAAGACGGTGCAACGCCGTAGTCGTCATTAGCTGGCTTGACTATATCATTAGTTCACGACAATGACCATTACATTTTGCCCTATCATTTTCGCCAACTGGCGGTGCGATTTGCCGACCAATCTCCCCAATGATTGTGGTATAATTCGCTCATTATGGCCATTTCAACTTTGTGAGAAAAACATGAAAACAGATACCGATATTCTCGTCATTGGCGCCGGCCCTGCCGGCCTCGCGTTTTGCAATTCGATGAAAAATAGCGAGCTAAAACTAACTGTTATCGAACAATCCGACCTACAAACGCTGACCAACCCACCGCCCGATGGCCGCGAAATTGCGCTAACGCACGTCTCCAAGCAGATGCTGAGCGATTTCGGCGCTTGGCAAGCCCTGTCGGACGATGAAAAGTTCTTCCTGCGCCAAGCTAAAGTCGTTAACGGCGACTCTCCTTATCAGTTACACTTCCCCACGCCGGCGCGTGCTTTGGGTAAACCCACCGATACTTTGGGTTATCTGATTTCCAACAACAATATTCGCAAATCACTCTTTTCACAACTTTCCGACGCCAACAATATCGACCTACGCACCGAAACCACCGTGACGCAAGTGGTCAGCGACGACGACTGCGCCACCGTCACACTTAGCAACGGCGAAACGCTAACGGCACAATTGGTGGTGGCCGCCGACAGTCGCTTTTCGACAACGCGCCGACAAATGGGCATCAGTGCCACCATGAACGATTTTGGGCGCACGGTGATTGTTTTTCGCATGTCGCACACTTTGTCGAACGAAAACACCGCCACCGAGTGTTTCCACTACGGCCGCACCTTGGCGGTTTTACCGCTTAACGCGCACTTGTCCTCCATGGTGATTACCGTTGATTCTTCCAAAGCCGAGGCCATTTGGCAACTCGATGCCGAGCAAACCCGACTGGATATGATGGAACAACTCGACGGCAAGCTCGGCGACATGCAGTTAGTCGGCGACAAACACCGTTATCCGCTAGTCGGCGTGCACGCGCGTAAATTTTACGCCAAGCGCTACGCCGTGATTGGCGACGCCGCAGTCGGCATGCACCCAGTGACGGCGCACGGTTTTAACCTCGGCTTGCAAAGCCAAGCGATTTTATCTAATTTAATCAAGGAAGCCGGCCGAAAACACCGCAATTTCTACGACAGTGAATTGCTGGCAACTTACAGTCGCCGCCACATGGCGCACACATTGCCGCTCTATCACGGCACCAATACTATCGTCAAACTCTACACGACCGAGCATTTGCCAGCCAAAGCCTTGCGCCACCTCGGCCTGCATGCCGGCAACGTCTTTAAACCGTTTAAGATGCTAGTCAGCAAACAATTAACCGGCTAAAAGACATGCCAGAATTGCCCGAAGTTGAGACCACCGTTGCCGGCCTCAGACGCTATATTGACGGTCAAACGATAACCAACGTGGTTTTTCACCGCGACAACATTCGCTATACCTTGAATAAACAGTGGATTGCCGCCATTGAAGGTCAGCGCATCGAGTCCATTCGCCGGCGCGCTAAGTTGATTATTGTGCAATTGTCTAAAGGCTGGTTGCTTTGGCATTTAGGTATGAGTGGCAGTTTGCGCGTTGCCAACGCCGATGACCCGAAGCGCGAGCACGATCACGTCGAAATGATGCTGTCCGGTGGTCGGGTGTTGCGCTTTCACGACCCAAGGCGATTTGGCTATTTAAAATGGTTTGCCGATGAAAAACAGCTGTTGCAATCGGTTGCCCACTACGGTGTCGAACCACTGAGTGAAGCCTTTAGCGCCAAATACCTTTATCAGCTGTCGCGCAACAAGCGCCAAGCCGTGAAAAATTTCATCATGAACCAAGCCGTTGTCGTTGGTGTCGGCAATATTTACGCCTGCGAAGCGCTGTTTTCTGCCGGCATTCGGCCACAAGCACCGTGCGGCAGCGTTAGCTTGGCGCGCTATGAAAAGTTAGTCGCGACGATTAAATCCGTACTGGCAACCGCCATCACCCAAGGCGGCACGACGCTAAAAGACTTTGAGAATGCCGAAGCCAAACCCGGTTACTTTCAGCTATCGCTATCGGTTTACGGCCGCGACGGCCGGCCTTGTTTGCATTGTCAAACACCGCTGGAAAATATCAAATTGGCCGGCCGTAGCAGTTTTTATTGTCCTTCTTGTCAGCGCTGAGTGTAGAGTGTAGAGAATTACACACTAGCTATCTGCCTTAGGCCGGCGGTTTCTGCAAAATCAAACATCACGTTCATACACTGCACGGCTTGGCCGGCCGCACCTTTGATCAGATTGTCTTCGACCACCAATACCGTGACATAATCGCTGTGTGGCGGGCGTGCCACGGCAATTTGGACGTTATTGGTGGTGCTGACCGAAGCCGTTTGCGGATGCTGTTTAGCCGGCAAGACACTGACAAATGGCTCGTTTTGATAGGCTTGTTCAAAAACGGCCTGTACATCGGTATGCGTGTCTTTGAGCTTGGCGTAAATGGTGGCGTGAATGCCGCGAATGGTAGGCAACAAGTGTGGCGTAAAAATCACGTCAACTGTTTCGCCTTTCATCAAACTCAATTGCTGCTTGATTTCGGGGTAATGACGGTGGCCGTGGACGGCGTAGGCCTCGAAATTTTCGGCGCGCTCGGCAAACAGCATCGCCGTTTTTGCCCCTCGCCCTGCGCCGCTGATGCCGGATTTGGCATCGACAATCACCGTATCGGCTGTCAGCAAATCGTTTTGCAACAGCGGCATCAATCCCAATTGCGTCGCCGTTGGGTAACAACCGGGACAAGCGATTAACTGCGCCGTTTTAATCGCATCGCGGTTGAGTTCCGGCAGGCCGTAAACGGCTTGGGCAATCAAATCCGGTTCGGTATGGCGCGTGCCATACCATTGCTCCCAAACCAAGCGGTCTTGGATGCGAAAATCGGCCGATAAGTCGATAACTTTAATACCGCGTGCCAATAAAAACTGTGCCTGCGACATCGCCACGGTATGCGGCGTGGCAAAAAAACAGATGTCCAAAGCCGACCAGTCAGCATCGGTTGGCGCGACATAAGTCAACTGACCGACTTCACTGCCGTAAAAATGTGGAAACACCTCAGCCAAGGTGCGACCGGCCTCGCTGCGAGAAACCAACAGGCTAATTTGGACACGAGGATGCTGGGCTAGCAAGCGAATCAGCTCGACACCGCCGTAACCGTTTGCGCCAATGATGCCGATATGTAGGGTTTGTTTGTTGTCACTCACGCCAAGGCCTCTTTAATTTTGTCTGCCAACGCCTGTAATTCGTCGGTATCGGCCGGCTCACCAGCGTGACGTTTAAAGCCCACGCCCTCGTAGGCCGGTACAACGTGCATGTGATAGTGAAATACCGTTTGACCGGCAGCAGCACCATTAAACTGAGCGATTTTGATGCCGTCGGCGTTTAGCGCACTTTTGGCCGCAGCGGCAATTTTTTGGCTGACTTTGACGACGTGTGCCAAGGTGTCGGTGTCCAAAGCAAACAAGTTTTCACCGTGTGTTTTGGGGATAATCAACAAATGGCCGCGCGATTCGGGGAAAATGTCCATCATGGCAAAGACGCAGTCGTCCTCATAAACGCGAACACAAGGAATGTCGTTAGCGGCGATTTTACAAAATAAGCAATCGGTCATGGGTTACCTCGTTTGAAGATAGATTAGGCTTTAAATAATAGGCCTTAAACAATATAGGGTTAAGTAATAGGTTTTAAACAGCTAAGGGAAGTCCAACACCGATACGGCCATCATCGTATTCGACTAACGGCCGTTTGATCAACGTCGGATGTTGTTGGATGAGTGCAATTTGCGCTTCACTGAGGCCGGCCGTTGTGCCCTTCTCAGCTTCAGCGGCCAACCACTGCGCCTTCACTTGCCGATAGCTGGTCGAGCGCTTATTGATGAGTTTATCACCGCAGTGACTAAACCAATGTGCAATGCAATCCGCGCTCAGTGGCGCGGATTTAACGTCAATAAAATCATAATTAACGCCGTCACTATCCAGTTGTTTGCGCGCTTTGCGAACGCTATCGCAGTTAGGGATACCGTAAAGTTTCATCAATAGTCACTCAAGTTGTCTTTGATGCAACCGACGCTCTTGCATTCGTACAAGCGGTCTTTTAAGAAATGCAAGCGCTGGCGCGTCATTTTCACGGCGCAACTAACAATAATGGCATCGTAGTTGACGCAGAGGTCGTTTCTCTCTTTAATCCACGCCAATTGCGAGCGTTTGAGCACCTTTTTTTCACTTTTGTTAAGCCTTTTTCGCAAGGCTTTGTAGGTTTTATTCAGGTCATCGTCCAAAGCAAAAAACACTTTTTTAGCGCAGTACAAGCTATCGAAAGTATTTTGCGGGCGCTCACAGTTATCAGCGAACGCGCTTGTAGTGAGTAAGGCCAAAGTCATTAATAAGGCTTTTTTATTCATGGTTTTTCTCCTTTATTTTATTGAGTTAATTAATTAGTTAATTACCTTCGCGCATCCAACGGCGCATCAATGGGCTAATTGTCAATCCTTGTACAATAATAGAAAAAGCAACAGCGGCATAAGTCATCAACACCAGCGTTTGGCGCTCAGGGCTTTCAGGTAGCGACAAGGCTAGCGCCACCGGCAAACCACCGCGCAAGCCGCCCCAAGTCATAAAGGCAACCACATGGTTGGAAAATGGGTGCTTCAATGATTTTAGGATACTCAGCGGAATGAGGACGCTAATCCAGCGCACCACCAGCATAACCACAATGACAATAATTGCCGCCATCACCGGCAAGTCCATTTGGTCAAAAGATACCAACTCCGCCCCAATCAGCACAAACAGCACCGCATTTAATAGCTCATCAATAATTTTCCAAAAAATATCCAATGGCGTTCGTCCCAATTGGTCGGCTGGGTAATTCTTGCGTACATATTCGCCGGCAATCAGTCCGGCCACCACGACAGAAATTAATCCCGAAACGCCTAGCAACATCGCCAGTTGATAACCACCAAATGACACCGCCAAGGTAATCAGCGCGTCCATGTGATAGTCAACCACTTGCTTTAACAGCAAATTACCAATGTACCCCAACGCCAAGCCAAAGGCAATACCACCGAGCATCTCGTGCGCGAAGAGTTCTAAAGCGTGAACGACACTGGCTTCTTGGCCGCTAAACGCCATCGCCGCAATCACGGTAAATAAGACCACGCCGACACCGTCATTAAAGAGTGATTCGCCAGAGATAAGGGTTTCTAAATCTTCTGGCGCACCGACGCGTCGCATAATGGCCAACACCGCAATCGGGTCGGTTGGCGAAATCAACGCCCCAAATAGCAGGCAGTAAATCAAGGGGAGTTCGAGCACACCAAAGGTGTTAAAGGTAAAATATAGCCCATAGCCAACCAGTACCGTTGAAATAATCGTGCCAAAAATAGCTAAGAAGCTAATCGGCCACTTCTGTTTCACCAGTGCTTTTAAATCGATGTGTAGTGCGCCGGCAAACAACATGCTTGATAGCATGCCGTGCATCAGAGTTTCGCTAAAATCAATGCGCTCAACCACTTCGCGCATGTATTCTTCGGCGTGAAACCACCCCATCTGGGTTGAAATAATCCCCGACACAGAAATCACCATCGTAATGACCATCACACCGATGCTGAGTGGCATTTTGACAAATCGTTCATTGAAGACGGACAACACTGCCGTCAAGACTAAAATAATGGCAATAATATGTGGTAATTCCATAACAGTAAGCTCGTTAACGCGTTAAAAAGGGGTAAAAATAAAAGGGTGGATTATCTCACAAAATCACGCTTGTTAGGAGGAACACAGCAAAATAGTTTATAACATTTTTTCAAGCGAAGCCCACCGGTCGCAGCTAACGAAGTCAGATTATTTTACAGGTTTGGCATTGCTTTCCCCTATTGCCAACTACATTTTCCCCGCAATCGGCGGGTGTAGCTGCTTCGGCAAATCGGTGTCGGCCGGCTGAATATCGGCCTCATTATTGATGGCTTGCTCGATATCTTGATTGCTGAGGTGTGGTGCGAATAGCTTGATAAATTGATAGACGTGCGGCTTTAAAATATTGTGGCGCTCTACGGCGACGATGGTGGTGCATTTGGGCAACACATCCGCCAGCGAAACCGCCGTAAGCTCGCTGTCTTTGTCAGCGTCGTAGGCCATTGGTGCTAGCACCCCAATCCCCATGCCACTTTGCACGTAGTTCTTGATGCTTTTCGGATTATTCGACGTGGCAAAAATATTGGCGCTGAGTTGATGCCGTTCCAGCTGGCTGGCCAACGCGCTGGCTTCGCGCTTTGACGGCGTGTAGGTAATGATGGGATAATCAGCCAAGTCCTTGATTGTAATTTTCTTTTTTCTTGACAAGGGGTGATTATTTGGATACAGCAAAATCTGATGCCACTCGTAGCACGGAATCATCAGCATCTCGCGAAACCAATCGCGGTTGAGCTTATCGTTGACGCCAGATAGAATGATGCAATCAGCCTCGCGGTTGGTCGCGATATCCATAAGCTGATCCATATTGCCGTCTTGAATATTAAAGCGCAACTTGGGGAAGCGCTGGTGAAATTCTTGCAATACCGACGGCAAAACATAAGTCGATTGGGTGGATGTGGTGGCGATGCTAAAGCACTCGTTTTTACCATCATCGTTTTTGGCCATACGCACGAGGTTATCGTACTCGGTCAACACGATGCGCGCTTGGCGCACAATGGTCTCGCCATGTTCAGTTAAGCCTTGTAAGGCCTTGCCGTTGCGAACAAAAATATCACAATCTAGCTTCTCTTCCAGCAAGCGAATTTGTTTGCTAATCCCCGGTTGCGACGTGTACAACTTTTCAGCCGTATAGGAAATATTGAATTGATTGTCGGTGACGGAAACGATATACAGTAACTGTTTAATGGTCATTTTGATACTCCTGCTTCAACTGCGTATAGTGAGCCGCTGAGTAAGTCAAAAAGGCTTTATCCTTCTCACTTAAGGCACGCAGTGGCTTGGCTGGACTGCCGACGTAAAGGTAGCCGCTTTCCAGCGTCTTGTTCATCGGTACCAGCGCCCCCGCTCCAATGACCACATCATCGGGAACAACACTGCCGTCTAATACCGTCGCCCCCATGCCGATAAGCACGCGGTTGCCTATCGTACAGCCGTGCAAAATGGCGTTGTGACCGATGGTGACATCTTCGCCAACGTGAGTGGCGTGGCCGGTTTCGTTAAAAGGGCCGGCATGGGTGGCGTGAATAATCGCGCCGTCTTGTACGTTGCTGCGATTGCCAATGTAAATACGATTGACATCGCCGCGAATAACGGCACACGGCCAGACGGAAACGTCATCGCCTAAGTTGACTTGCCCGATGACCACGGCGCGGTCGTGAACCCATGCATTTTTGCCTAGTGTCGGCGTGTGAGTACGGTAAATTTCTTTCATGTTATTTTACTCTTTCTATTAAGTAGAGCCTATGATTAAGCTGACAAATCACCGAGACAACGCGACATCCTAACGCAACTACACGGTGAAAAAATTGACTGCATTGGTGGTGCTAAAAGCGTTATTTTCTATACTTTGAAGAAATTTTGGTTATAATGAGCACTTCACCACCCCACCAAACGGCGCGCCTCTTCAACCATTGTATTGATGAATTTGATATTATGGCGCTTTTGTTACACTCTGAGGGACATTATAATGGAATTTTCGAGCATTCTCAAAGATGATTAGTGTTTTTGATTTATATAAAATAGGCATCGGGCCGTCAAGCTCGCACACTGTTGGCCCCATGAAGGCCGCCAACTTGTTTTTACAGCGTTTAATTGACGAGAAAATATTGTCGCCAGTCGAGCGCGTATGTTGTGAATTATTCGGCTCACTAGGTGCAACCGGCAAAGGCCACGGCAGCGACACCGCCGTGATTTTAGGATTGATGGGCGAGACCCCCGAAGACACTGATACCGAACAGGTCGACGAGCGCATTGCCAATTTGCGTCAAAGTGGCCGGCTGGCACTGGGCAAAGTCAAAGACATTGCCTTCGATATCAAAACCGATTTGATTATGCATCGCAAAAAATCGTTGCCGTACCACCCCAACGCCATGACCTTGTACGCTTTTGATGCCAACGGCGAGGAAATCGCCACCGGCACGTACTATTCCGTCGGCGGCGGCTTTATTTTAAACGACGACGAAACCCAACGCGCCGACAACCCCGTAGTTGAGGCGCAAGTGGACGTTCCTTATCCGTTTGAAAATGGCGATACACTGCTGCAACACTGTCGCGATACCGGCTTGCGGATTTGCGACATTGTTTATGAAAATGAAAAGTGCTTTCACAGCGAGGCCGACATTCGCGACCAGCTCCAGCGCATCTGGCAAGTGATGCAAGACTGCGTCGAAAGCGGCTGTCGCAAAGACGGCATTTTACCCGGCGGCATGAAAGTCAAACGCCGCGCCGCCACGCTGCACAAACAGCTATTGGCAGAACAAGCCGCGCAAAGCGTGCACATGGCGCTGTATGAAATGGATTGGGTCAACCTCTACGCGCTGGCGGTGAACGAAGAAAACGCCGCCGGCGGTCGGGTGGTCACAGCACCAACTAATGGCGCGGCCGGCATTATTCCGGCGGTGATGCACTACTACCGCGATTTTGCCAAGTCATTTGATGAAAAAGCCGTAATGGATTTTATGCTAACGGCCTCGGCGATTGGCATGATTATCAAGCAAAACGCCTCGATTTCTGGCGCTGAGGTTGGTTGTCAGGGCGAAGTCGGTTCGGCCTGTGCCATGGCCGCCGCCGGTTTAACCGAAGCCCTTGGCGGCACTCCCGAACAATGCACCAACGCCGCCGAAATTGGCATCGAACACAATTTGGGGCTGACTTGCGACCCGATTGGCGGCCTAGTACAAGTGCCGTGCATTGAGCGCAACGCCATGGCCGCCGTCAAAGCCATCAATGCTTCGCGGATGGCACGGCGCGGCGATGGCACGCATTTTGTCAGTTTGGACAAAGCCATAAAAACCATGAAAGACACCGGCAAAGACATGATGGACAAATACAAAGAGACGGCGCGCGGCGGCCTAGCGGTCAATGTCATTGAAGTGCCGGTGAGCTTTGTCGATTGTTAGAACACGCCCTGCCCCCTAATCCGTAACCTTGTCGCGCAAATAAACCGGCGCGAAATCGGCGGCTGAGACCGGCTCGATATGACCGTTCTGCACCAAAGCGATAATATCACCAGCCATTGGAAAGACGATTGGCGATAATCTCGCGCCCTTGGCCGTCAGCACCTCGGCGTATTCGTGTGCGCCCGTGCCAGCAACGAGCCAATTATCGACATCGAGGCGCTGGGCATCGGTCAAACACTCCTCACTCAACGGCTGGGCAAAGCCGCCAACTCGCTGATATTCAGCACAATACAACTCACCCATACGGGCATCGAGCAAAGCCATCACCCGCGACTCTTCGACTTGTTGTAGGACTTGATAGGCCAAGACTTGCAGCGAAGAGACGCCGTAAATCGGTAAATCTTGCCCAAACGCCAAGCCCTTAGCCACGCCGACGCCAATACGCAAGCCGGTAAATGACCCCGGCCCACGCGCACAGGCGATAGCGTCCAGTTCTGGTATTGTCAAGCCGGCCTCGGTTAGTACTTCTTCGCACAACGGCAAGATTTTTTTGCTGTGCGAACGCGGGCTGTCAACGCGGCGCTCGTATAAGCGCTCGCCATCCCACAAAGCCACCGAACAAATGTTGGTGCAAGTTTCTAAAGCGAGGAGTTTTTGGGATTTTTTCATTGATTTTTCGGGGGTTGCAGGGTTTTCATCTGGTTACACTACCTCAATGTGCATACCCACCGCCTCAGCTAACGCGAGAAAGTTGGGAAACGACGTGGCGACATTGGCGCAGTCCTTAATTTCAATACCGGCGGTGGCGCGGATGCCGGCCACGGCAAAAGCCATCGCAATGCGATGGTCGGTGTAGCTATCCACTATCGCCGCGTTCGGAAACGGATTATCGGGGTTGCCGCGAATAATGATGCCGTCTGCTAAGACTTCGCAATCGACACCTAAAGCCGTGAGGCCTGCGGCCATGGCTTCGATGCGGTCGCTTTCTTTGACACGCAATTCTTTGGCGTTTCGCAGAACAAATTCGCCCTCGGCGCAGGCAGCGGCAACAAAAATCACCGGAAACTCGTCAATGGCGAGCGGCACGAAATCTTCGGGAACGACAATGCCTTTGAGTCTTGAAGCCTTGACGACAATATCGGCCACCGGCTCGGCACTGTCTTGACGGTTTTCGTAGTTTAAATCGGCATTCATCAAGCCCAAAATGTCAATCACGCCGGTGCGCGTCGGGTTGATGCCGACCTGTTCGATACGCACCGGCTCAGATGGCGCTTTGCCGATAGCGGCGGCGACCATAAAAAAAGCGGCGCTGGAAATATCCGACGGCACGGCGACGTGGCTAGCGCGCAAGCGGCCACCACCGACCAGTTTGGTGGTGCGATGGTTGCCATTGGCAAGGCTTTGTACTTCGTAGCCAAATTGGCGCAACATGCGCTCGGTGTGGTCGCGGCTGATACCTGGCTCATGCACGATGGTTTCTCCCTCGGCATACAGGCCGGCCAATAACAAAGCCGATTTGACCTGAGCCGATGCGACATTTTGTGAGTATTCAATGCCGTGCAAGTGTTTTGCCGGCGAAATATCAATCGGCGCACAGCCGTTGTCGCGGGTGCAAACGCTTGCGCCCATTTGTGACAACGGCTCGGCCACGCGCTTCATCGGGCGCGTCATCAGCGAGGCATCACCGACCAACGTCGAGGAAAAAACTTGCCCAGCCAACACGCCGGCCAACAGCCGCATACCCGTCCCCGAATTGCCGACATCAATCGGCGCATTAGGGGCGCGCAACCCGTGTAGCCCCACGCCATCAATAACGATTTTGTCACCGACATCGACGATATTCACCCCCATATTTTCAAAAGCCTTGCGCGTGGCGATGCAGTCATCACCTTGCAAAAAGCCGGTAATTTCGGTACGACCCTCGGCCAAAGCGCCGAACATCATGCTGCGGTGGGAGATGGATTTGTCACCGGGGACTTTGATATGGCCGGCGATGCGGGCTGCCGGTTGGGTTTGCCAGTTGCTCATTATATGGTATCTTTGTGTGATTAAAACGAAGTTGCAATAGTATCAAAGCCGGTTGATGCAAACAAGCAACAAAGACGTAAAATCTAAAGTTTCGTTCATTTTTTAGCCATAAATGGCCACTGGAGACTGCCTTTTTCTTACATTTTGAGAAAAAAACCGTGTCCAAATCCTTACGTTAAATAGTGTTAAAAAAGAAAAAGTTATCCAAACAACAAGCCATGAAAAATAAATTCTAAATTAACTACGTTTTGCCGATTAATAAAATTACATACACGTTAAAATAAAAAAACTGCTATAATGCTCGGCGTTTTTGAGCGTAATCAACGCATGCAGGGGGAGCGATGACAGCAATATGTAAAAAGATAATAACAACTATCCGCCACAAACAAACAAACAAACAAACAAACAAACAAACAAACAAACAAACAAACAAACAAACAAACAAACAAACAAACAAACAAACAAACAAACAAACAAACA
>PDWI01003139.1_pt1 | contig 41996 bp, 36 predicted proteins | sample 1430891 | NCBI WGS metagenome assembly PDWI01 (sample SAMN01162508, study PRJNA174530) | Oral metagenome, whole genome shotgun sequencing project. | biome: Marine environment; feature: Marine mammal; material: Swab sample of the gingival sulcus; isolation source: swab sample of gingival sulcus... | reverse complement strand
TTTAAGTAGTAAACCATGTTAACCTGCTATTCATTTTATACTGAATCTGGCACATCTGATCTGCTATGATATTACCATGGAACTTGGCAGCGGTATTGGAAAGCTCCTTTTTTGACGGTATTTTCAGGAAATTTATCTCAAATTTTTCAAAAATGAGTACTTCCTTGAAAGGGCTGATCTCCTTAAACTTAAATTTAGATAAAGGGTTTCATAACAATGAAAGGAACAGACAACCTGAACCGCTCACTGTTAATATCTCTGGGCTCTTCCATTAAGATTAAATGGCGGAATAAAATGGACTCTTCCATTTTTTATTTTTGAAGGAGCAAATCTTGTGCCATGAAATATAGGTGAACTGCAGATTGACAAGGATGTTTTATTATATTTTTTAATATCAATATATTATCGATTTAAGGAGGCCCTAAAAAAATAGGATATGTGACGTTTGCCTATGGGGGAGAGGCGACAAGGTTTGTTATGGAAATAATTGTTTAACCTCTTAGTTTCTTTCATGATTTGTTGTGGCGGATCTCGGTAAAAGACCAGGTTAGCCCATGGCTGTTAGTACAGCCATGAAAAAACCCATTATTTATAACAAGTTTTTCTATTTTTAAACAAGTTGAATTCACCCTATCTGATATCAATTTAAAAATCAAAAAATTACAAGGGAAAGTGAACAAACACTAAAAAATATGCCATAAAGCCTTTGTAAAGACCATTTGCAAAGACAATTGGAACTATCGGCATCAATAGAATAAATTTGCCGTGGGTTTCCTCTGGGTCGTCATTGACAAGGCAATACAAAAACGATATTTTACTACGTTTTAGTCATGGCGTTAACCGTGCCCTAACGTTTTAAACCAAACCGAAGCGGCCCCTTTTTAGTTATCAATCCGGAGCCAAAATATAAACGAAAGCAACTATTTTTATGGATAACAAAACAAGCGCACTTCTTGATTTTCGCAAGGAAAAGATAAACGAGCTGAAAACCCAGGGTATCAGCCTGTATCCCAATGATTTCAAACCCGATCATAGGGTCCATGAAGTCAAGGATATGATAGAAAAAAAACCGGAGACTTTGGGTGAAAACGGATCCCGGTTTTGCCTGGCGGGCCGTATGATGGCCATTAATAAAATGGGGAAATCCTCATTTATCCGGTTCCAGGATGCCGGTGAGCAGATGCAGGTATATATCCAGAAAAACAAGGTGGGAGATGATGTATATGCGCTGTTTAAAAAGCTGGATATTGGTGATTTCATTGGTGTTCAGGGCCCTTTGTTCCAGACCAGAACAGGGGAATGGACTCTGCTTGCTGAAAGCTTTAAACTTTTATCCAAGTCTGTAAGACCCCTGCCTGAAAAATTTCACGGCATCAAGGATCCTGAAAAAAGATACCGCTGGCGGTACCTTGATCTGATCATGAATGAAAACACCCGGCAGATTTTTAAAAAACGCAGTGCCATTGTGGCTGCCATGAGACGTTTCTTTGATGAAAATGGATTTATGGAGGTGGAAACACCCATGATGCAGACATTGCCCGGGGGGGCCGAAGCCACACCGTTTAAAACCTGGCACAATGCCCTGGGCATGGAGTTGTACCTGCGTATTGCACCGGAATTGTATCTGAAGCGGCTGGTGGTTGGCGGATTTGAAAAGGTGTTCGAAATCAACCGGAATTTCAGGAATGAAGGGGTCTCCACCCGGCATAATCCGGAATTCACCATGGTCGAGTTCTACCAGGCCTATGCCACTTATGAGGATCTGATGGATCTGACTGAAGAGATGTTTTCCACCATTGTCACCCAGATTGCCGGGGATAGACGTGTTGAATACCAGGGGGTGACCATTGATTTTTCCAAGGGGTGGAAACGTATTTCCATGATAGATGCCTTGTCAGATATTGGCGGTATTGATCCGGCCATTATGAATGACACCCAGGCGTTGCTTGCCTGCGCTGAAAAGGAAAATATTCAAATCACCAAAAAGGACCGGCATGGCAAAGTGCTGACCAAGCTTTTTGATTCCCTTGTGGAGCCTAAACTCATCCAGCCCACATTTATTACCGGATATCCGGTGGAAGTCTCCCCCCTGTCCAGAAAAAGTGATTCAGATCCTGAGCTTACGGACCGGTTTGAATTATTCATTGCCGGAAAGGAGATTGCCAACGGATTTTCCGAAATCAATGACCCTGAAGACCAGTATAACCGTTTTCTCATGCAGGTGCGTCAGCGTGATGAGGGCAATGATGAAGCGCATATCATGGATGAGGAGTATGTTCAGGCCCTTGAATACGGTATGCCGCCCACAGCAGGGCAGGGGATCGGCATTGACCGTCTTGTCATGCTGCTGACCAATGCCGCCTCCATACGGGAGGTGATTCTTTTTCCACATATGAAAAAACTGTAAACAATGTCTGTTGGGGCGGAACTTTTCATAGCCGGAAAATATCTGCGGGCAAAACGCAAAGAGGGATTTATCTCTTTGATCACGTTGTTGTCCGTGGCAGGTGTTATTCTTGGTGTCATGGCACTGGTCGTGGTTATTGCCGTCATGAGCGGATCGGAAACAGAATTTAGAAACAGAATTCTTGGACTGGAACCCCATATTCTTGCGATGAACTATTCCGGCCACTTTACCCCTGATCCAGATATGGAAAACGAGATCAGGCAGACCCCCGGGGTCACAGCCGTATCTCCCATTTTATTTGGCCAGGCCATGATACGCACATCAAGTTCTTTTTCCGGCATCATTCTTAGGGGGATTGAACCGGAAAAAGGGGCTACGCTGATTAAAGGATACACAACCCAAGACATTGAAAAAGCATTGAAGCAAAGAACAACGACAAAAGGCCTTCCCGGTATTATTCTTGGTAAGTCTCTGGCTCATGCCGTGGGGGTGACAAAAGGTGACCGTGTGATTCTTATGTCGGCATCGGGCATTATCTCTCCCATGGGGCAAATCCCATCAATGAAGCAGTTTGTGGTTGCCGGTACCTTTAAATCCGGCATGTCGGAATATGATTCCAGCCTGGCCTATGCCCGGTTGGATCAGGTACAGGCATTGGTGTCGGCCAAAGGCAAAGTGTCGGCTTTCGGCATTTGGACTGATGAGATATTCAATGTAAAACGTTTAAGTCAAAACCAACTTGGATTCATAAAATATCCCTATTACCTGCGCAACTGGATGGATATCAACCACAGCCTTTTTTCAGCATTGAAGCTTGAGAAAACCGCCATGTTTGTCATTTTAACGCTGATTATTCTTGTGGCGGCATTTAATATTGCATCAGCACTGATCATGATGGTTATGGAAAAAAACCGTGATATTGCCGTATTAAAGGCTATGGGCGCCCAAAATGCCATGATTCGCCATATCTTTATCATCCAGGGGATGATTATCGGCATCATCGGTACAGGTATCGGGACCACGTTCGGGGTGGGGATCTGTTACATCCTTAAACGATACGAATTTATAAAGCTTCCCGAAGCATACCCCTTTGCCACCCTTCCCGTGCAGCTTGACTATTCAGATGTTTTTTTAACGGCAGCATCCGCTCTTTTAATTTGTTTTCTGTCCACCTTGTATCCGTCCTATAAAGCGTCACGGATGAATCCCGTGGAGGCCATAAGATATGGATGACACGCCGTTGATTCAACTGAATGGGGTTTCACGGTCTTTTGTATCCAAAACCACTGCGCTGGAAATTCTGCACAAGGCGGATTTATCCATACAACAGGGAGAAACCATTGCTATCCTGGGAGCGTCAGGCATTGGAAAATCCACCCTGCTCAATATCATCGGCACCCTTGATAAACCGGATGAGGGACGTCTGCTGTTCCACGGTGAACAGATCCTGGGGTATGATGATGAAAAACTTGCCGCTTTCAGAAACAAACATATTGGTTTTGTTTTTCAATTTCACTATTTGCTCCAGGGATTTACAGCGGTTGAAAATGTCATGCTGCCTGGACTGATCAGTGGTAAATCTAAAAAAACTATTGAAAAACATGCAGTAAATATGCTTGAAAGAGTAGAACTTGGTGCCCGGGTTGAATATAGGGTGGAAGATCTGTCCGGGGGAGAGCAACAGCGGGTGGCCATCGCAAGGGCACTTGTTATGGCGCCGGCACTGTTGCTGGCGGATGAACCCACCGGCAATCTGGATCAAAAGAACAGCCACGCGGTTCACCAACTCTTGAAAGAACTTAACCAGGAAATGGGGATGACCATTATCGTGGTCACCCATAATTCAGATCTGGCCGGCTTAATGGGCAGGAGACTGACGTTGAAAGACGGGAAAATCGTACCGCATACAGAGTAATAATCATCTAAAATGAATTCATTAGGGTTAGATATGAAAAATATTAAGTTCAGTCTATTACTTGCAGCCTTTTTCTGTCTTTTGGGGACAAGCCTTTTGTCTGCTGGGGAGCGGGTCGCGGTGGCATTATTCCCCTTTCATGTTCAGGCAGAGCAGCCTGACGAGAAAATTGCGCCGGCGCTGTCAAAAATGTTGAAGGAAAAACTTGAAAAGGACGGTGCAACCGTAGTGATTACCGACACCTTTGTTGATACAACTGACTGGGGATACGATCAATTCCGCCGGGAAGGTATCCGTTTAGGTGTTGACTGGATCATCACCGGTGACATTTTTATAGCGGGGCAGGCTGTGAGCATTGATTCGCAGATGCACAATGTATATGAAAAACATGCGCCTTTAACCTTTTTTTCACAATCTTCCAGTCTTTCAGAATTGTATGCCGGGGCAACTTCCCTGGAAAAAGATATTATCGGCGAACTGTTTCAGAAAAAAATTATTTCAGCCATTACCATCAAAGGCAATGTGCGTGTTGATGCAGATGCCATCCAGAGAGTTATCGCATCCCGAAAAGGCGATCTTTTAGATCGTACCGCATTAAACAATGATTTGAGCAATGTGTATAAAATGGGGTATTTTGATGATGTGGTCATTAAGAAACAGAACATGGATAAAGGGGTTGAGATCATTTTTGAAGTCCAGGAAAAACCCAGTGTCCGTAATATCCTCTTTGAAAACAATCATGTTTATAAGGAAGAAGAATTACATGAGGTTGTCGGAACATCAACCGGGTCCATTCTCAATGCGTATAAGCTGAACAATGATGTGAATAAACTCAAACGCCTGTATCATGAAAAAAATTACTATAATTGTTCAGTTTCCTATGATATCAAGTCATTGGAAAACCATCAGGCAGATATTATTTTCAATATCGAAGAGGGTGAAAAAATAAAAATCACGGCCATTGAATTTGAGGGCAATAAATTTTTTGAAGATGATGATATCAAAGATGAGATGCAGACCCGGGAAAAGGGGTTCTGGTCATTTATAACATCTTCGGGAGAACTTGACGAAACAGAACTTGATAATGATGTGCTTCGCATAGAATCCTTCTATAAGAATAACGGATTTATCAATGTCAAAGTATCTGACCCAGTCGTGAATATGGGAACAGAAGAGATCACCATCCGGTTTAAAATTGATGAGGGGGTTCAATATAAAAATGGTGTGGTCAGCATTAAAGGCGATATTCTTACCACCGAAGAAGAACTTCTATCGCTCCTGGTTTCCCCGGAATCTGAATTGTATAACAGGGAACTGATCCGCAAGGATATGATTACCCTTAACGATTTTTATGCCAACCAGGGTTATGCCAACGTCAGGATCATTCCAAAAGCGGATAAGAATGACGCGCAAGCAATTGTAAATATAAGCTTTGACATCGATAAGGGGCCGCTTGTCTATTTTAACCGGATCATTATTACCGGTAACGAAAAAACCAGGGATAAGGTTATCCGAAGAGAGCTTGCCATTGAGGAGCAAGGTCTTTACAGCATAAAAAAAATCCAGCGTTCCAACAGGAACCTTGTGTTCAAAGACTATTTCCAGAAGGTCGACATCAAGCCGGTTAACACCAGGGAAGAAAACAAGCTGGATGTTCAGATACATGTTGAAGAAAAACCTACCGGAAATTTCTCTTTTGGCGGCGGTTTTGCTAGTGATGACGGTCTGTTTGGCCAGATTTCCCTTGAAGAGCGTAACCTGTTTGGTCGGGGGCAGACAGGCAAATTCACCGTTCGAATGTCCGGGGAAAATGCGTTGTATAATATTGGGTTCACCGAACCCTGGCTGTTTGACAGGCCGATTTCAGCCGGTTTTGATATCTATAAACTTGAAAACGAATATGACCATTATGACAAAGATGCTATGGGGCTCACCCTGCGTGGGGCCTTCCGCCAATTCTGGGATTACACCACCATGGGGTTGGTTTACAACATCGAAAAGTTTGATATCAAAGATGTGGAAACCCAGAATACATCAGTTACTGAAGGCTCTTACCTGACCTCAGGTATTATGCCTTATATCAGTTATGATTCAAGAAACCACCATTTTCTGCCCACACGGGGGATGTACCATAAACTGTCCATTGAATATGCCGGCGAATTTTTAGGCGGTGAGATTGATTTTACCAAATATATGGTGGAATCCGCTCTGTTTTTTCCTTTATTCTGGAAATTTTCAGCCGGTATTTACGCGAAAGGAGGATACCTTGATGACAGAAATGGTGGAAATCCGGATATAGACTGGGAACGCTTCTATCTTGGCGGTATCAAATCCATCAGAGGGTTTGATAATACTGATATCAACGGCACCAGAGATGGTTCCTCCATTAAGGTTGGCGGTGAAAAATATTGCCAGTTCAATATTGAAATGATGTTTCCCATTGCAGAAGAACAAGCGGTGTACGGCATTTTTTTCTACGATAGAGGCGATGTATATAACGACGGTGAGTATATTGAGCTGGGCGATCAGTTTTCCAGCTCAGGTTTTGAACTTAGATGGAACTCCCCGATGGGTCCCATTCGACTGACCTATGGTATTGTTATAGACGGTAAAGATGTTAAAAGTACAGGCGATGGTCAATTCGACTTTTCCATTGGCGCATTTTTTTAAAAATTTAAAATTTTATATTCGGAGGCATAAATGAAAAAACGTATTCTAATTTCGGTGGCTGTAATTATTGAAGTATTGTTTACCTGCAGTGCATTTGCTGGGGATGGAGCTAAAATCGGTTTGGTCAATTTTGAGAAAATAGTAAAAGAATCCAGCGCCGGTAAAATGATGCAACAAGACCTCAAGACTAAACTTGATCAACTTCAGGCAAAACTTCAGGCTGAGGAAAAAAAAGTTAAAGATATGTCAGATGCGTTAGAGCGTGAAGCCCTGGTGCTCAGTGCTGAAAAAAAGCTTGAGCGTCAAAGGCAATTGCGGGACAATGCAGATGATTTAAAAAAAATGAACGCTGACTATACCCAGGAAATGAAGATTCTGCAAAACAAGCGGATAAATCAAATACAAAAAGCTGTTTTTGAGATCGCCAACAAATTAGGAAAGGCACAAGGGTATACGTTGATCATTGAAAAAAAAGTGGCCGGTGTTATTTTTGCTGCAGATCATGTGGATATCACGGATGAGGTCATCAAAGAATATAATGCAACATACGCCAAGATAAAATAATTCATGCTTAGCGCAGACCAAATAGCTGCTATGGTGAATGCCCGGATACATGGGGATCCGGGCACAACCATTTCCGGGGTATCCTCCTTTGACGATGCCGGCCCCAAGGATCTGACCTTTGCCCAGGATTACTCTTTTTTTTCCCGGTTAGGTGAAACAAAGGCCGGGATAATCCTTGTTCCCAATGACGTGCCTGGGGTTTCCGGTATAACACTTCTTTACAGCGACAATCCAAAACTTGCATTTTTTAAGGTGGTGGCGCATCTGATGCCAGCAGAGCCGTTGGTGGCGTTTATTCATCCGTCGGTTGTTATTGCAGATGATTGTATCATTGGTGAGGGCACACGCATTGATGCCCATGTCAGCATAGGTAAGGAGTGCACCATTGGCAGCCATGTGCACATCATGGCCAATACGGTGATCGGAAATCAATGCCGGATCAATGATTCCTGCCGGATCAGCCCCAATGTCTTTTTGGCAGATAAAACACGAATCGGCAGTCAGTCTATTATTCATCCCAATTGCGTCATCGGGTCCGACGGATTTGGATTTGTCCAGGATGGCCACGCTCATGCCAAGCTGGTACATACAGGCAGCGTCCATATCGGTGACAGATGTGAAATCGGTGCCTGCAATACCATTGACAGGGGAACGTTAGGCATAACCCGCATCGGTAACGGCGTTAAAACCGACAATCAGGTCCATATTGCCCACAATGTCAAAATCGGAGACAATACACTGGTGGTGGCCCAGGTGGGGATTGCCGGAAGCACCATCATCGGCAAAGAGGTCATTATTGCCGGCAAAGCAGGTATTTCAGGGCACCTGCATGTAGGAGACGGGGCCATTGTGGGTCCCTATGCCGGCGTAACCGCAGATGTTGCGCCAGGGGATATCGTTTCAGGCATACCTCACATGTCCCATAAAACCTGGCTGAAAGCAGCCCGTATCATACCCCGCCTACCCAGTTTAAGAACACGACTGCGTTCCCTTGAACAACGGATAAAAAAGCTGGAAAGCAGCCGGACGGAGCAACCATGAGTCATCCGATTCAAAAAATTCATCCAACGGCAATTATTGATTCATCCGCAAGGATTGATGAGAATGTCACCATTGGCCCGTATACCATTGTCAAAGGAGATGTTACCATTGGTGCCGGCACAACCATCGGCCCTTATTGTACCATTGACGACCATGTCACCATCGGTCCGGACTGCAGCATTTTTCAGTACGCCTCCATTGGTGGGGCGCCCCAGGATCTTAAATTTCACGGAGAGCCCACCTATCTGACCATTGGCAGGAGGGCCATTATCCGTGAATTTGTCACCATTAACAGGGGCACGGAGGTGGGCGGAGGGATCACCGAGGTGGGTGAAGACAACTACCTGATGGCCTACACCCACATTGCCCATGACTGCAAAACCGGCAAAGGTGTCATTCTTGCCAACAACTCAACCCTTGCAGGACATATTGAGATCGGAGACTATGCCACCATCGGCGGGCTTGTGGCCATTCATCAATTTGTTAAAATTGGCGATTACGCCTACATCGGTGGTAAATCCGCTGTGGTCAAAGATATTCCACCCTTTGTGATTGCCGCAGGTGACCGGGCCACCCTCCATGGACTCAATAACGTGGGGCTTAAACGCCACAATTTTGAAACGTCCGTCATTCGCCAGTTGAAAAAAGCATACCGGATATTTTTCCGGATCGGATTGACAGTGACCCAGGCCGTGGAGAGAACCAGGGCAGAAGTTGAACAACTTCCAGAAGTCAACTCTTTTATTGAATTTATACAAAAGTCAAATCGTGGGGTGACACGTTAATTGCCATGAACACCTGCCAAGGCAACAATTGTTTTTCCCGCATCGGCTTAATTGCCGGAGGCGGCCAGTTTCCGCTGCTTTTTACCCAAAAAGCACGTGCAAATGGATATGAAGTGATTGGGGCAGGATTCCACAAAGAAACCGCCCCCCAACTGGCCCAACTGACCCACCAGTTTGAATGGCTTTATCTGGGCCAGCTCAGTAAATTGCTCCGCTATTTTAAATCCCAGGGTGTTACCCAGGCACTGCTCATGGGCTCCATCAGCAAGGCCAATATTTTCAAAGATATAAGACCGGATTTCAAAGCCCTTGCCTTTATTGCCAAAACTGTGGGCACCCACGATGACAATATCCTTTCTTCCTTTGCAGACCTTTTGGAAACGCAGGGGATTACCCTGGTACCGTCCACCTTTCTTCTGCCAGAGCTTATCAGCCCTAAAGGATGCTGGACAAAACGAAAGCCGGACAAATCAGAAAAAAAAGATATTCACCAGGGATGGAAGCTTGCCAAAGCCGTCGGCCTTCTTGATATTGGCCAGTGCCTTGTTATTTCCAATGGAACAGTCCTTGCCGTGGAAGCCATTGACGGCACGGATGCCACCATAGAACGGGGCGGGCGGCTGAGCCGGGGCAATGGGGCCACGGCTGTCAAATTATCCAAGCCCAATCAGGATCTGCGCTTTGATTTACCCGCATCCGGATGCACCACTATTGAAACCATGCATCGCTCAGGGGTGGATGTGCTTGTGCTTGAAGCAGGGAAATCCATCTCATTTGACCGTGAAAAAATGATTGCCCTTGCAGATCATTACAATATTTGTATCATTGCCGTAACCGAGGATGAGTTCCATGAATAAACACCCCGGGCAGATCATGATCCTTGCCGGCGAACCTTCAGGTGACTTCCATGGGGCCGCCCTGGTAAGGGCATTAAAACAAGGTTGCCCTGGTATCCGGATTACGGGTATTGGCGGTAATGCTATGGCAGGGCAGGGGGCGGACATTTTCTTTCCCATTGATAAATTGTCCGCCATGGGACTTGTTCAGGTGATCAAGCAGTTAGGTACCATTAAACAGGCGTTTTCCCTTGTTAAACGACGATTAAAGACAGATCCCCCTGATGCTGTTGTGCTCATTGACTACCCGGGCTTTAACCTGAAAATCGCCGGCTTTATCAAACAGCATTATGATATTCCTGTCTGCTACTATATTGCGCCCAAGGTCTGGGCCTGGCATTCAAAACGCCTTGATGACATCGCAAACTTTACAGACCATGTGGCACTGATCTTTCCTTTCGAAATCCCCATTTATAAAGCCAAAAAAATTGCCGCCACCTATGTGGGAAATCCCCTGGTGGATGAATATCCCCAACCCTTACCAGTGTTAAACCAAGGCCAGAAAAAAGACCTGTCAACTGATCTGGTGATCGGCCTGCTTCCGGGGTCCAGATCCGCTGAAATTGATAAGCTGCTCCCTGTGATGCTGGATTCTGCCAGTATTATATCAAAAAGATATCCCCATTTAAGGTGCCTTGTTTCTTCGGGCATTCAACACCATGAACAACGTATTAAGCATATCGTTTTTCACCATCCACACAATGGGTTATGCCGGATTGTAACAGGGCGGCCAAAACAGATTTTTGAACAGGCTGATCTTTTGATTGCCACATCGGGGACCGTCACCCTGGAAGCGGCTTTAAATGTTGTCCCCACGGTTATAATATACAGAATCTCCGCTGTGGCCTACCGGCTTGCACAACTGCTTGTGAAAACCAGATACATTGGGCTTGCCAATCTGATTGCAGGCCGTCAGGTCATGCCGGAACTGATCCAGGACCAGGCCAATGCCGGCACCATCAGTGAAACGGTTTTTTCAATGATACCTGATCTTGGGAATCATAGACAGCAGCTCCATCAGGTGCGCAGGCGATTGGGACTGCCGGGAGCCCCGAAACGAACAGCGGCCATCATATTTAATCTGATTTATAAAAAAAGGTCCATGGCTGTAAGAGCCTGTTTGATAAATAGGAAATTTTTTAGTGATGAGTATTGAAGTCCCCCTGTTATGCATCTGTCTTTTTTTATCCGGTTTTTTTTCCATGTCTGAAACAGCGCTTTTTTCAATCTCTAAAGTTAAAGCCCTTCACATTTCCAGGGATGGTTCTAAGTCCGGGCAGCTTATCCTTAAGATGAAGGAAGACTCCCACACCCTTTTAACCACCATTCTTATAGGGAACAACCTGGTAAATATTGGTGCATCTTCCCTTGCCACATCCCTTGCCATTGGGCATTTTCAGTCCAATGCCGTAGGGATCGCCACTGGGGTCATGACGCTTTTGATTCTTGTTTTTGGGGAAATTTCTCCAAAATCCTTTGCCAACCACAACAATGTCGTGGTTTCAAGGGCCGTCATATATCCCCTGTACTGGTTGTCAAAAATTTTATGGCCATTGATTTTTATTCTTAATTTCATACCTAAACTGCACGGCACCATAGACAATTCCCAGGAAACGGTGACCGAAGATGAACTGAGGACCATGGTGGAAGTAGTGGAAGAGGAAGGCGAAATCAAAGAGGAAGAAAGGGAATACATCACCAATATTTTTGAATTTGATGACACCTGCTGTTCTGAGATTATGACACCCAGAGCAGACATGTTTGTGGTGGATGCTGCCGAAGGTCTTGATATTCCAAGGGTCTTAAAAACAGGATTTTCACGCATTCCCGTGATTGAGGATACCATAGATAATATTATTGGGGTGCTGCATATTAAGGATCTATTTTCCAGATATCTGGAAAATAAAAGTTCCCAGGAGATCACAGACAGCCTTGATGTCAAATCAATTATGAAACAACCGTATTTCATACCCGAATCAAAGAAACTGGATTCACTGCTTAAAGCCTTTAAAGCAAAAAAGAGTCATATGGCTGTTGTGATTGATGAATATGGTGGTGTGTCCGGTATCGTAACCCTTGAGGATGTGGTTGAAGAAATTTTTGGAGAAATTGCCGACGAGTCTGATCAAAATACACCGGACATTGTCAGGATCAAAGGGGACAAATGGCTGGTGTTAGGCAAAACAGATATATATCATCTCAATAAAGCGCTGAATTTGACTATTCCTGAATCTGCAAACTACGATACCGTCTCGGGATTTTTTCTGGAACTTGTGGAGCGTATCCCCAATCCCGGAGAATCCGTCCAAATGAATAACTGGGTCTTTTCGGTAAAGGAGATGGATGGCAACCGGATTCAGTCGTTTATCATTAAACCGCTTGAAGAGTCTTGATTTTAAGAGCCTGTTTGATAATTAGGGAATCCAAGCGAAATCTTATGAAAATGGCTCCAATTTTCACAAACTTTCTGTTAACAGCCGGACTATTGACATAAGATTTGGGGGAATTGGAGCCATTTTCATGGGATTGCAGCCGATTCATCAATTATCAAACAGGCTCTAAGATTTCGGTACCAATGTCAGGATATGCTTTGCATGAGCCTTAATGGCGGCATCTGAAAACCACCAATACCGGACAGAACCATCCATAAAATCTTTGACCAGGTCTTTCTGGTGGGAATGAAAGGTTCGACCTGCCGCACCGCCCGGTAACACCGCCATGAACTTTTCATCATCCCCCATATCCGCCACAAAGCGCAGGGATGCACAATGGGTCACGGTATAGGGTGTTTCAAAATCATACCACCCCCGGTACAGGGTTTCACCGGATCCGCCCATGGGCATGGGTCCTGTGCCAAATAAATCCTTTAGTTGTCCTTTGCGGACAAGGGGATTAACCAGTTCAAGGGTGTGCAGATCCCCCCAGCGCCATTGGACAGGGTCATCGCCAAGAATTTCAGACAGCTCCTTTCGGGTGCTATGGGCGGCCCGGACAAAAAGATCTGCCATGGTTTCTGTTTTACCGGCAGTACGCAGATCATCAAAAAAAAGACTCTCCCCGGCCAGCACAAACTGCAGGAGGCGTTCCTGCCAGTAATACCAGGAATTCAACAGGGTCAACACCTTTTGCGGCCCCAGATCATCTTCAAAAACAGCCAGTGCAAAATGGCGGTAGATGGATTGAAACAGCAAAGGTCCTGGCTTTTCTGGATCATCTTTATAATCCCAGTCCGCCAGAATCCGCCCCAGATCTTTTGTCTCCGGGGTTGCCAAAAGAATTCCGGCCATAACCGGTGCAATGCGCCGGGCCATTACATTGCCTGTATCCCTTTGATATTGAAACAGATCCAAAGGGACTTGCTTGGCTTTGCCTGTCATAAGTTCCTTTAGCCGTTCATAACGAAATGACGGTGCAAAAAAGGATGAATAATACCCTGGAAAGCTGGAATCCACCGTTTTATTGTTGCAGGTGCCCACCCATTTTTTTGCCGGGTTCATCTGCCCGGGCATCTGATCCGGGGCAATCCAGCCCTGCCAGTTGTCTGTCGAGTCTTTGACCACATAGGGAAACGTGCCGCCCTGGCGTCGTATGGGAATCCGGCCGGATGTCGTGTGGCCGATATTGCCGGAAGTGTCTGCAAACACCCAGTTAAAACAGGCTATGGGCAGATCCTGCATGGCCCGGGAAAGCTCTTCTGCATTTTTTGCCGTAAGCAGATCCAGCACTCCGATATCAGGGGTCATGGATTCCATTGGTGCAAACCGCAGCGTGACCACCTTGTTGCTGTCCAGACCCTTGAGGACTTTGGACACCACCGGTCCCCTGCGGGTGGTCCGGATATCCAGATCTTCTGTTCGAAAACCGCCGGGCGCATCCTTATCTTTAATTTTCAAACACTCTTTAATATGGCCAAAGGCGATGGAGTGGTTTCCCTCCAGATAATGGTCCGGATTTCCCGGGTCAACGGTTTCAATATAGAGGTCCACCATGTCACCATAATTGTTGGTGGCAGACAAAGCAGTGTGCTCGGTGCGCCCCACCCCCATACCCGGGATGCCGGGAATCTGAACGCCAACGGCCCGGATGCCGGGGCAGATCAATCCTGCCGGATACCAGACCCCCGGCAGTATTCTTGGATCCAGGTGAGGATCGCCCGCCAGCATCGCAGATCCGGTCACGGATTTTTCCGGGGACACGGCCCAGTTGTTACTTCCCACCCGCAAGATCCTGTCCCTGGTAAAGGCCAGGAGCCCTGGGTCAAAGGGCAGGGACGACCCAAGGTTCTCTTTGGGCGGCATGACAATCAAGCCCTTGTCATCGGGGTCATCCAGATTCATATTCAACGGCAGAAGCATGGCGGTTTTTTCATACCCCAGGGTATCCAGCAGCATTTGGGAGATGATCTCCGTGGTCAGGTTGGCTGCCGTGGAATAGCCCATATAAAACAGTACACCAAGGCAGTCTTCCACCTGCCATAAATCGGGTTTAATCCCGGCCAGACGAAATTCCAACGCAAGGTCATCCGGGCACTTTTTTATAAAGGTATTTATGCCGTCCACATAGTGCTGGAACTGTTCTGCCAAGACAGGATTCAATATCCGGGCCTGTTTTTTCGCCATGCGTGAAATGCCGATGGTGCGCATGCGGATATCCAGATCCCTGGCCTTGTCCCCTGCCATCTCGCAGATCCGTCCTTCATAATACATCCGGGTCAACTGCATCTGGAACAATCGGTCCTGGGCCGTGATAAACCCCTGGGCAAAAAACATGTCCCCAATGTTTTCAGCATGGATATACGCAATGCCGGCATCATCCCGGATGACGGTCACCGGATAATCCAGGCCTGCCAATTTTAATTGTCCGTCATCTTGGTAATCATTGAGCTGTGGCAGAAAGAAAAAAAGAATAACACAACAGACAGCCATCAGAACGATCGCGACACTGACACGCCGAATCCATTTCATGAGGACTCCTTGAATGATGAGTAAGTAAAATTACCCCATCATATGCCCTGAACCCGGTCAATGTCAAACCATCTATACCATCTTGACCACACGCCCCAGTGACTGTTTTTTAACGGTGGATCAGGCCCCTGGTCAAAAGGCGTTGCCCCAAAGTAATTCATCAAAGACAATCAAAAAATCATGCCTTGCAATCATCTGCACGATGGTTTAATTTTTGACCCATTACTTACGTTTTTTATCTAAAAGAGAACATAACCCATGAACACCGACCAGCAATTTTCAGCCCTGCCCGCATTCAGACGCATTGTGGTCAAAGTGGGCTCAGGGGTGCTGACCCGGAAAAACAGCCTTAACATTGAAATCATCAACAGCATCGCAAATCAGATCTGTGCACTCCACCACCGGAATATGGAAGTGATCCTTGTCTCCTCCGGGGCCATGGCTGCGGGCGTTAAAAAAATCGGTCTTAAAAAAAGGCCGTCGGAAACCCCCAAGCGCCAGGCCGTTTCCGCCATTGGCCAGGCAGATCTTATCCGTGAATGGGAAAAGGCCATGCAGCACTGCGGCCGGAAAGTGGCCCAGATTCTTTTGACCAGGGGGGATCTGTGCGACCGGGTCCGTTATCTGAATGCCAGAAACACCTTGAACACGCTTCTGGAATGGCAGGTGCTGCCCATTATCAACGAGAATGACACCGTGGCTGTCAAATCCCTGCAATTTGGAGACAATGACAACCTGGGCGCCATGATGTCCATGCTGCTTGGGGCGGATCTGATGATCAATCTCACCGATATCGGCGGTCTTTACAATAAAGATCCCCGGCAGCATGAAGATGCACAGTTGATCAGACAGGTAACAGCCATGAGCAGTGATATCGAAGCCATGGCCGGAGAGATTGCCGGACCGTTGGGCACAGGGGGCATGGGCAGCAAAATAAGCGCCGCCAAAAAGCTGACTGCGGCAGGCATTCCTATGGTCATCGCCTGCGGCCTGGAACAGGATATCCTGATCAAAATTGCAGATAATAACTATACCGGCACCTATTTTGTTCCCAATGAACAAAAGGCCTCATCCAGGAAAAACTGGATCGGCTTGACCCTGCAGGCCAAAGGGCGAATTACCATTGACCGGGGGGCCCAGAAAGCTGTAGTGGAAAGGGGAAAAAGCCTGTTGCCCTCAGGCATCACCCGGGTGGAAGACTATTTTGATGTCGGGGACCCCGTGGAATTCATCACAGAGGAGAACGTGGTCCTGGGCATGGGCCTGGTCAATTACAATGCCTCGGATATTTTAAAAATTATGGGCTGCAAGACCAGCCAGATTAAGAAACGGTTAGGGTTCAGGTCCTATGACGAGGTAATTCACAGGGATAATCTGATGATCACTGCATACCCGGATGATGCCCGATTATAAAATAAAGGAGAACCATATTTATGTCTTTGGAAAATCAGATCATTGAAATTGCCAAACAGGCCAGGGCAGCAGCCCGGATGATGGCAACCCTGCCGGCAACACAGAAGAACAGCGCGCTTTTTGCCATTGCCAGACAATTGGAACAGGATAAAGAGATCATCCAGGCGGAAAACGCAAAGGATGTGGCAGCAGCCCGGAAGAACGGATTATCCGATGCCATGATTGACCGGCTGACGATTACGGATAAGGTCTTGGACGGGATGGTTGAGGGGCTGGAATATGTGGCCGGTCTGGAAGATCCTGTGGGGACATTATCGGATTCCACCATCCGGCCCAACGGGCTTGAAATGGCCAGAATGCGTATCCCCCTGGGCGTTATCGGCATTATCTACGAATCAAGACCCAATGTCACCGTGGATGCGGCAGGGCTGTGCTTGAAGGCCGGCAATGGCGTAATCCTGCGGGGTGGGTCCGAAGCGATCTGCTCCAACAGGGCCCTGGCCCGGGCCATTGGGCTTGGGATTTCCACAGAAGGCCTGCCCGCCGGTGCGGTCCAGGTGATCCCCACGCCGGACCGGGCTGCCGTGGATATCATGCTCAAACAGGAAGAGTATATCGACCTGATCATCCCCAGGGGCGGCGAAGGTCTGATCCGCCATGTTGTGGCCGCTTCCAGTATCCCCGTTCTCAAGCATTACAAAGGGGTGTGCCACGCCTATGTGGATGATCTGGCAGACCTGGACATGGGGGTCAGCATCGTACTCAATGCCAAGGCCCAGCGGCCCGGGGTATGCAATGCCCTGGAAACCCTGCTGGTCCATGAAGATGTGGCGCAAACATTTCTGCCCATGGCCCACACAGCCCTGGCCCAGGCTGGTGTTACGATTAAAGGGTGCCCGAAAACGTGTGAAATACTGCCCGATGCACTTCCCGCCACCGAAGCGGACTGGCCCATGGAGTATCTGGCGCTGACTCTGGCCGTCAAGGTGGTCGCAGATATGGATGATGCCATAGCCCATATCGCGGCCTACGGCTCCAACCACACCGAAGCGATTATCACAACGGATCTGAACCGATCCAGGCGTTTTATCCGGGAAGTGGACGCATCCCTTGTCATTGTCAATGCATCCACCCGGTTCAATGATGGGGGCGAACTGGGCCTGGGCGCTGAGATCGGCATATCCACCTCAAAGCTGCATGCTTACGGCCCCATGGGCATAAAAGAGCTCACCACCACTAAATTTGTAGCGTGGGGAAATGGACAGATCAGATCCTGATCCATGGGCAAACAAAATACCCACCATCCAAAGGAGATTGTTATGGTTCATCAGCAGGAGACGTTTTGGCAGTCCATTTAGACCCCATTGGGGTGATCCATACCTGTTTCAAGGAAAAATTCGGCATCCCCCGGCAATCCAACCTTGTGGATAAGGCACCGGGGATGCTGGAATTTTTTCCTGAATTTGCAAGGCCCGACGCGGTAAGAGGACTTGAACAGTTTTCCCATATCTGGCTGGTGTTTGTTTTTCATAAGGCTGTGAAAAAGGATGGGACATGGCCTGTCATGGTAAGGCCTCCCCGTCTTGGGGGCAATAAAAAAGTGGGCGTCTTTGCCTCACGCTCTCCTTTCCGGCCCAACCCCATCGGTATGTCCTGTGTACGGCTTGAACACATTGAATATATGAGCAAAGGGCCGGTGCTTCACCTGACCGGCGTGGATATTCTGGATCAGACCCCTGTGCTGGACATCAAACCCTATCTGCCCTATTCAGACAGGCTGGACACTGCCCGGGACGGTTTTGCACCCGCGCCGGACAACCAGATCTGCCAGATCCGTTTTTCAGACACGGCAGCAGCCCAGATCCGGGAAAGGGAAAAGAGCATACCCAATCTGCGGGCCATCATCACCCAGGTGCTGGAAAATGATCCCCGGCCCGCTTATAGCAATGCCCAGTTTTCCAGTATAAAAAAAGACGCCCGCACTGATGGATGGGATAACGACCGTGTATACGGTATCCGGCTGTTTGACTTTGATCTCAAATGGCAGGCCGCAGGCAATAAAATCAGGGTGCTTCGCCTCGACAGGCTGTGAATCATGAAGTATCAAACTTTAGGACTGTAATGGCGTTTCAACCAGGATCCCAGCCCGTCAAGGCCGGGAAACAGTACACGCTCCGTGATATTGCACAGATCCAGTTTATCCCGGCATTCCCATTTTAACTCCGCCGGAATAATGATGCGCTGGAACAGATCGGCATGACGGCTGAGCCAATCATCAATGACACGGCGGGGATTGGGCATCACTGAAAAAAGCGCATACTGGTTTACGATGCGCTCGTTAATGGATGGCGGCTCAAAAAAAAGCAGGAACTCATTGGGCCGGCCCAGGGCATCAAACTGGGTTAAGGTTTCAACATATTGATAAAAGGTTGTTTCCCCGGCATGACAGTCCGGCCTTTCCTGGCCGATGCTGGTGAGCAGCTCCACGGTAAACGCCTGGGCGCCTTCTGCGGCCAGTTGTTCTTTAAGTTCCGGCGGCAGCCGGTCATGGACCTGCTCATAATTGACCCGCCAGATCACCCCATCCAGGTCAAACCGCTCAAGATTGGCCAGGGCAAAATGAAGGGCAATATAGGGCGAATAGGTCCAGTCCATCAGACGGGTGGGCAGTCCGTGGTGCTGGGCCACAGCCAGAAGGTGCCAGAAGGAGTCAGGTTCTTCCCGCCCCTGGGCCCTGGAATATTTTCGGAAATTACGCAGCAGATGTTTTTCAAGGGACCAGAACGGTCCGCCCAGGCGCATCAAAGAGGTTTCAAGACGGTAGGATGCATCGGACAGGCCCCGGTAAACAAATGGCGGCCGGAACCGTTGAATACCGTCATTCCAGGATCCTTTAAACAATTCCTCCTGGAGCATGCCCCAGGAATCCACAGTAATGTCCGCCATAGAATTTCTCCCACCGGGCAATCCCGGTTTCTTTAGAGCGTGTTTGATAATTGATCAATCTGATCCTCACCAAAAACCATAATCCCCTTCTGCCTTAAAAGTGCGGTTGTCACCCCCATGCCGTCCACAAGGCGCCGGCTGAAACTGCCGTCATAGATCCGGCAGCTTCCGCAGGATGGGCTTTTTTGTTTCAAAAGGGCTGTCTTAATACCACAGGAAACAGCCTTGTCCAACGCGGCCTGTGCACCCTTGATAAAAAAGGCGGTAACATCGGCCTGCCCAGTGATCACCCGGGCCGTTTTCGCCCACACCCCCGGGCCGCCGCCGGCGGTAATTTCTGCCGGGGGCCGGGGCACAGGCAGGCCGCCATCCATTTCCGGACAGACCGGAACCAACAGCCCTTCAGCCTGCCATTGCTCAATGCGTTCACATTCAATGGGGCAGGATCTGCCGTCATAGCGGACCGGCTCTCCCAGAAGACAAGCTGAAATCAGTATCTGTTCCATGGAACAATCTTATACCAGTATCGCTCTGGTTTGTAAAAGACTCTCAAGACCCATCATCCACAGCTCTTCGCAAGTCGCAGGTATCGCCGGCAACAAAACAAATGATGGCCCTTTCCAGTCTTGGGTAATCCGGGTTAAAGGTTCCTCTTCTCCAGTAATCGTAATCCAGGGCTTTTCTGGCCGCTTTCGAAGCAATGTCCTTTTCTCCGAAAATGGTTTTTGCTGACCCTTTTTGGCACTTATTAAAATCTGCCATATCTGGTGGGGTATCATAGGCTTTGCATTGGTGATACTTACCATTGACGCCGTAATGGGGATCTGCCGGACTCATGGACAGGGCGGTGTGGGCGTAGTTCGCAAACCGGTATGAGGTTCCCTGAAATTGCCTTTCCACCGGAAACGGTTTAACCTCTTTGATGTCCTTACAGGGCGGATCAATGTTGTGCCCGGCATGGCGGGATGCATACCAGATCAAGCTGCGGCGCGGGGCGGTCACCCGGTCACAGAAAAACTGACGGGCGGCATTGGCGTCAATGGTTGCATCGTCGGCACTGACCGCCATGAGAACCGGAACGTCAATGGGGGGTTTACTGTTCATGATGTTTTTGGTGAGCAGGTAAAATTCAGCGCCGGCATTGACTGAAAACGATTCATATCGCGCGGCGTCTCTTTCTTCAAATGTGGCGAGCCAATCCTTTACCCCGCGCAGGTAGGGGCCCAGAAAGGCAGCCCCTGACCTGGCCTTGACAGCTGTGGAGATCAGGATCAGGCCTTTGATTTTTGGACTTTTGGGGGTGTCCTGCACATGGCGAATGGCCAGAGCCGTGCCCGTGGAAAATCCAACCAGGTAGAGATCGGAAATCGACCCCATCTTTTCAAAACTGCGAACCCCATAGTCGGTGATGGCCATCCACTCTGTATGTTTCATGTCCAGGGAGTCCCCGGCAACCGTACCGTGGCCGGGCAGCAGGATCGCCCGGATGGTTCCGTTGGGATAGGCCTGGTGCAGGGAATCGGCAATACTGCGCATCAAGTAAGGGGAGTCGGTGAGCCCGTGGATGAGAAGAAAGCCCTTGCCTTTGCCGGGCCCTGTGCTGCCGTTTTCCGGCAGGAGCTCAAAGGGTCCTCGCATTTGCGCGACCTGGGCAGCCGGATATGCTCCAAGATATGGGCTGTCACCATTGGCGAACCGAAGCTCATTTAAGATCTGTTCAATATTTTTTCTGCTTTCCTGAACATATTGACTGAAGGGTAAATCCAGATCCAAAGGAACGCCGGCCGGACTGTCGCTTGGTTTCAGGAAAGAAGGTTTGGGGGTGCAGGAAATAAGTAAAAACAAGAAAAAAACAAAGAACCCGTTTATTTTCGATTTCAACATATTGATTCTCCTTTGGCTGATAAGGCCGCCCATTGGCAAAATAAAATCATCCATCTACTTGTCTTTTAGCCGCCCTCGGCGTTACGACAACGGACACATATATTCCATCCAGTATGCGTCCATTGGCCTGCCTTGATGGCAACTTATAATCCGGCGCATCTGTGGCCGATTTAATTGTGACCATGGGCCTGAGAGCCTGTTTGATAATTGATGAACCGGCTGCAATCTCATGAAAATGGCTCCAATTCCCCCAAATTTTATGTCAATAGTCCTGCTATTAACAGAAAATTTGTGAAAATTGGTTCTCATTTTCATGAGATTTCACTTCGATCCCCTACTTATCAAACAGGCTCTAAGTGATTCTTAGTTGAAAAATGCACACAACGCCACTGGAGCACAAAGATTTTATTCGACTTTGTGCGAGCATAAAAGCCATGTTATGTTATAACAGCAAATAAACAAATATGCGCTGAGGATGCAAGATGAAAAAACTACCTGTAGGCATCAGCAATTTAAGAAAAATTATTGAGGAAGGCTATGCATATGTGGATAAATCCCGGTTTGTTCATAAGCTTGATCAAATGGGTACATATTACTTTCTCTCCCGTCCCAGGCGTTTTGGAAAATCCCTGCTTATCGACACCCTGAAAGAGGCATTTGAAGGAAATAAGGAGCTATTTTCAAGCCTTTGGCTACATAATCACTGGGACTGGGAAAAGCATCACCCGGTAATCCACATCTCCTTTGGCGGCGGCGTGATCAGGAGCCGTGAAGAGCTTGACCAAAGAATCAGGGACATTCTTCACACAAATGAGACAAACCTGGCAGTTACCTGCCGGCAGCCCAATGACATACCCGGATATTTTGGCGAACTGATCCGGAACAGTGCAAAAAAATATGGCTTGCGCGCGGTTATTCTGATTGATGAATATGACAAACCCATCCTGGACAACATATCTGAACATGCCCGGGCCTGGGAGATCCGGGAAGGATTGAAAAATCTTTATTCCGTTGTCAAAGACAATGATGCGGATATCCGGTTTGCACTGCTCACCGGTGTATCCAAATTTTCCAAGGTAAGTTTGTTTTCCGGATTGAATAACCTGACTGACATCACTTTGGAGCCTGAGTATTCCGCAATTTGCGGTTATTCAGAACCCGAAATGACCCAGATTTTTTCCGATTACCTGGGCAATAAATCTTTGGAAGATATCCGCAAGTGGTATAATGGATATGCATGGCTTGGCCAAAAGGTTTATAATCCTTTCAGCATACTCAATTACCTTCGTACCGGAACCTTTCGCAACTATTGGTTTGAGACGGGAACGCCGGGATTCCTGATTAATCTGCTTGAAAAAAGAAAATATTATATCCCCGGCATTGAACATATCCAGGCATCTGAAGCCCTGATCGGCGCGTTTGAAGTTGATTTTATTGAACCGGAAAATCTTCTTTTCCAGGCAGGCTATCTCACCATTGAGCATGCACAGCGGGTGGCGGGCAAAACCTTTTATACACTGGGGTACCCGAACATGGAGGTAAAAGCCAGTTTGTCAGATTATATCTTAAGCCGGTATTCCCATGACAAGGTAATGAAAGAAAAAGTGCAGCTTAAGATTTACCAGGCTTTCCAGGAAAAGAATCCGGATGCCCTCAAAACGATTTTTCAATCTCTTTTTTCTTCTATCCCCCATGACTGGTACCGGAAAAATAAGCTTTCCCAATATGAGGGGTATTATGCCTCGGTCTTTTACTGCTATTTTACGGCCCTTGGTCTTGATGTCACCCCCGAGGATACCACCAGCCATGGCCGCATTGATATGACCGTTCAACTGGACGATAACAAGGTTTACATTTTTGAATTCAAAGTCGTGGATATTGACAAAACCCCGGGAACAGCGCTGGCACAAATCCGGCAAAAAGGCTATGCAGACAAATTCCGTGAAAAGTCTTATGAAATCTATCTTGTCGGCGTTGAATTTGACCGAAACCAGCGAAACATCATCCGGTTTGAGTGGGAGCAATTAAAAAAACATGAGAGGCTATCGGCTAGATAGTCATAAACCTTTCCCCCAAATCAATAACCAGACCTGTATCAAGACACATTTGTGTGCCGGGATTTGAGACAAGTGCCCATGCCAGAATCTTTATTAGGCCCATGATCAAAATAAAATCGTCCAACAGACACATATAACCAATATGCGTCCATTGGCGTGCCTTGATGGCGACTTAAAATCCGGCGTATCTGTGGCAGATTTAATTTTGATCATGGGCCTTAATTCACTGAAAAAACAGGCGGACTGTACTTCTATAACTCAACAATTCAGTTTTTACTCAATTTCTTCAAATTCAACGCAGAAACAATAAAACCCATCATATAGCTTGTCTTTTACCTGGTTTCCGGCCTCCAGTCTGGGGCCTTTGATTCTGAGAGATGAACTTTCAAAGTTGCGCCTAAGCCAATAACCATTGGGATAAATATCAACAGCCCGGTATAAACGGACCTGGCATAATTTATGCTTTTGTTGGGTCATTGAATCAGACCTAAAAGATTTCAAAGGCGGTTCGGAAACAGCAAATTAACACGTGAAAGAGAACAGCCATGAAACCATACGGCAGAAAGACAAAAAAACAGGTGGGTGAATTTCTTGCCCTTGGCAATCGAAGCCAGGCTCTGGCCAAGCTGGCCCAGATTCCGGATGCCCAACTCACCGGACATCTGTTCTCTTATTTTTACAACAAGGAGGAACTGATCAAGTTCCGCAGCGTAACTGCAATGGGGGAGCTTGTGGTAAGGATTGTAGAGTATTCCACAGAAAAGGCCAGAATAATTTTAAGACGGATCATGTGGAACCTGAACGATGAATCCGGCGGCATCGGCTGGGGTTCCCCCGAGGCCATGGGAGAGATTTTAAGCAAAAGCCCGGGGCTGGCCCGGGAATTTAAATGCATCCTTTTTTCTTATCTGGATGACAAAGGCAACCACATTGAACATGAAATGCTCCAGCGCGGGGTTTTGTGGGGCATTGGTACATATCTTGGTGCAGTACCCTGGGGTCTGACCGATGTGACCAGGGTACAACTCCAGAACCACCTTTCCTCTAAAGACCCGGTAAAGCGCGGATATGCCATCAGGGCACTGTCCAATGCCCAAGTTTTAAAATCTATGGTTCTGCCTGATTTTATCCAGGCAGACAAAACAACCATTGATATTTACACAGGGTGGGATTTTACGGCTACCCGGATATCGGGTTTGCTTCATGCCTGCAGCCCGGAGCAGATCCTGGCCGGAAATCAATAATTACCCATGGTTACTTACCCTGGTGTGAAACGATTAAAGAGAATTTACCATGCTTAATAAACAATGTGACATCAACATCGCACGCACCATTGAGCTGGCCCACAAAATGATAGAACTGGCCCAGACCGGATATGAACACCATCAAGACCCGGGATGCGGCGTACTTTATGGAATTTTGCTGGATTCCGGTTACAAGCTTCTTGATCTTGCGGAAAAAGAAAAACAGGCTCATATTTTAAAAGGCTGGTGGGCTGAATCCATTGATAAAGGAGTGAGTTGATGAGCATACAAAAAAAACCGGTAATTGATCTTGGCTGCTGCAATAGATGCGGGATCTGTGTTGATCTGGCTCCTCACGCCTTTGAAGTCAATGATGCCAGTTATGTGGACACACAACCCCTTGACAGCTATGGAGATGATGAAGATGTCCTTGAAGCGGTGAAAAACTGTCCTAAAGATTGTATTTACTGGGAGTAATTCCCTTTTGGGGGAGATTATACCCCCGGCACACTTGAACGGTTCAACGGTTCAAATTGTGGCTCGCTACGCTCACACAATCTGACCTTATTTGTTAGCTTCCGATTATAATAGCGGAGGCAATAGCATCTCTTTCGTTGCTTTGGTTTTGTGCAAACCCGTTTTGTTTTTATATACAACATCAATTTCCTTGATATCGTCATTATAGTAAATATTATACACTTCAGTAGGTGAGAACTCGTCAATTTTCTTTCCATTTATCGTTACCAATTCGTCTCCGATTTCAACGCCGATTTTATCTGCCGTTGTCCCCTCCCAAAAACCGGCAATCACTGTTTTTCCGTCTTTGTCCTTATTCACGATTGTGCCGAAAGAATAGATGTTTGTTGGGAAAGTCAATTTGTCATAAGGTGTTAGTGTCATCTCACGGCCAGGATAGTTCAGTGTAACCAGAAAATTGGATAGAAATTTTTTCCCGATGAGAATGTCCCGGTGGGGTAGCGAGATAACTGGAATGTCATGGGCCACTAATGTTCCTATTTTCATACTTTTAACTCTCAACAACATGTTGTTTTCCCAGGTTTTAAATGCGGCACCCCAAACGTTTCCTTTAGCTTTAACCACCGGCCCGGATTTATAACCATCCGTTTTTTCAACGAGTGAAAGCGGCAAGGTTGCCAAAAACGGCGCTCCAGTATCAATGATCCCATACACGTTAATGTGATTGTCAATAGTGCATTCAACTCTTGGGGCATAGCCCATTTTCATGTCTGTAGAGAACTTTATTATATAATCACCCTCTTGGGCTGTTGTCGGCGCTGTGTTGCCATCAAGAGTCAATTTTTTATTTTTATAATCAATGGTGACCTTAAAATACCGCAAAAAATTTGATCCGAGCAGGCCATCAATTTCCATATCCGGAACCTTTAGACTCCCCCCTAATTCGGAAAAATCCAATATTCCGGCCGCACATTCAGCGACCGACATATTACCGAGGCCCAGTAAATCAAGACTTATCAATTGCATGGGCTTGGTGCCACCAGCGGTGTCTTTTGCAACGATCTCCACGCCGGCAGAAAGATTGAGTTCCATAGCTGTTTTGCTGCTGACAACAGTCAGAGTTCCTGTATCAACCATGAAATGGTATTGCTTATCGGAATTATTGATTTTAACCGGCACAACGATTACATGTTCACCCTTTATTTTAAAGGGGATGATGGTTGACTGATCATTTTTTATGATGGGCTTCCCGCTACTCACGACAGAAATCGCTTTCAGTGTTGTGCAGCCGGAAACAACCGAAAGGATGCATATGAACATGATTCTGTATAAGCATAATCTTATCATAAGCCGATCTCCTTCACGAAAAAAAAATTATATTGATTCCTTTAACAAAGCCTTTTAATTCAGAAATTGCTCGGTCGGGTATTAATTCAATGTGACCATCATACTCAACAAGACGCATTTTTTTAAAATTTACGACTCACAAAGTCAATAACTATAACCAAGTTTTTTGGTGTAGCCTAATGGAGAAAGTGTTAGAGCGTGTTTGATAATTAGGGAATCGATTCTGTTAATAGCCGGACTATTGACATAAAATTTGGGGGAATTGGGGCCATTTTCATGAGATTGCAGCCGATTCATCAATTATCAAACACGCTCTTAGGTGGCTAACGGTCCGCATAACCAGTTGGAAAAAGGTGCATAGCGAAGCGGCTCAGCTTTTTTCAGTCCGACTTGGTCAACAGTATTTACGTCAATTTCTGGAAGGTGTAACCATGCGACTGGCTCCTATCATTGAAGAATACTATGATGCATTCCTGGCACGTTACAAGGATGAGATATTGCCCGGACAGGGATCTAAATTTTTATTGACAATGATTAAACCCTTTGTTTTAATTAGAAAATAATAAGAATGATCGCTCTTGGTTTTCTCCTTCACATCAGGCATCTAAATCGAAAATGGGGGAATTTTACCATGTCTCAGATTAATGGCGTAATGATGCAATACTTTCATTGGTATATCTCCAATGATGGAACGCTTTGGTCCCAGGTTCGTGATTCGGCGCGAACCTTAAGGGATTCCGGGTTCAGTGCGGTCTGGCTGCCGCCTGCGTACAAGGGGCAGGCCGGCGTACACGATGTTGGGTACGGCGTCTATGACCTGTACGACTTAGGAGAGTTTAATCAGAAAGGTTCGGTGCCTACGAAGTACGGTACCCGAGCCCAGTACCTTGAAGCAATTCAGGCATTGCATGACAGGGATTTACAGGTGTACGCAGACATCGTCTTTAACCACAAGGGCGGGGCTGATCGCACTGAGTGGGTCAAGGCCGTGGAGGTGAGGGGAGACGAACGGCACTTCGAAATTGTCAATCCGGAAAAGCCGGACTATTGGATTGAAACCTGGACGGAATTCACCTTTCCGGGGCGTGCCGGGAAATATTCCGATTTCGTATGGAATTACGACTGCTTTGACGGCACGGACTGGGCTGAGAACTTTCAAAAAAAAGCGATTTTCAAGTTTACGAGTCGCGGTAAAGACTGGGATCAAATGGTTTCCGGGGAAAAGGGGAATTACGATTATCTAATGTTTTCGGACGTGGATATGAACTCTCCAAAGGTTCGCACGGAATATGCCCGGTGGGGGCGCTGGTACCTGGAGACCACCGGAATCGACGGCATTCGGATTGATGCCGTTAAGCACATTCAATTCAGTTTCTTTCGTGAGTGGCTGGACCACATGCGCCGGATCAACTCTTCAAATGCAAAGAGCGGGTTCTTTGCCGTGGGCGAATATTGGTCAAGTAATGTGGAGGAACTGCACACTTACATCAGGTCAACCCATGGCAAAATGTCCCTTTTTGATGTTCCGCTTCATATGAAGTTCCACGAGATATCCCGGGCCAACGGGCATTACGACCTGAGGACAATCCTGGATAACACGCTCACCAAAGATCAGCCGGTTCTGTCTGTCTCTTTCGTGGAAAACCATGACACTCAGCCGCTTCAGTCACTGGAGTCCCCGGTGGACTGGTGGTTCAAACCTGCAGCCTATGCGTTTATCCTGTTGCGGCAAGAAGGATATCCCTGTGTCTTTTACGCGGATTGGTTCGGGGCAAAGTACAAAGACAAGGGTAGGGACGGCAATGCATACGAAATCGATATGGTTCCCGTTCCTCATCTGCCGCGTCTGGTGGCTTTGCGTCAGTCACACGCCTACGGCTGTCAGCGTGACCGGTTCAAACATGCCCACATGATCGGCTGGACACGTGGGGGCGACCCGGACCACCCCGGCTCCGGTCTGGCAGTGGTCATCACCATCGGCGGCGGCGGATCAATGTGGCTGGAAGTGGGGGAAACCCACGCCAACGGAAAGTATCGTGACGCCCTGGGTAACATGGCCGGCATCACGGTTGATATAAACGCTTGGGGATGGGGGGCGTTCCCCGTGTCAGGGGGCAGTATCTCCGTTTGGGTTCCTGTATCTTTTTAACAAGTATATTTCCGGGCTCATGTTGCGTTTTGGGGTCTTATTTTAGATATAAACGCCATCTATTTGAAACGATTAACAATGATGATAGAAGTGAGCGTAAAGAACACCTCAAAATTGGGAACAAGGAAGAAGGAGACCCGAAGGGCCTGCAAAGATCTTGCTACGTATTGCCTCAAAAAAACCAAAGCGGTACTTGACACCCTTCATATTTGATAAAAAATTATGATAATCGGGATAAGACTCTCCATCACTGAGGAGCCTTCCAACACCACTGGGTATACGGACCACGTACCCAGGCGGTTCGGCTGGTATGAATAGAATCGGCTGCAATCCCATGAAAATGGCTCCAATTCCCCCCAATTTTATGTCAATAGTCCGGCTGTTAACAGAAAATTTGTGAAAATTGGTGCTCATTTTCATGAGATTTCGCTTCGATCTCCTAATTATCAAACAGGCTCTCAGCCCAGTAAGGGTTATAAAAAAAGGAAGCAAAGGGCCATAACGATCGTAGGTGCCAGTGCATAGGTTAGCAGTAGTATGGGTGAGATACCGTTACTGAAATAATCTTTCAAAAGGGCCTGTCCAGCCGGGTTGGGCGCATTGGCAATGATGGTAAGGCCGCCGCCGGTAACAGCACCCGCCACCACCGCATATTTCAGGCTATCGGTGAAGCCGGGCACCAGGGTACTCAGGTAGGTGATGGCGGCATTGTCGTTGAAGGCCGTAAGTACCGTAGCGCTCAACATGAGCGGAAGTTCTTTTAGACTGCCAAGCACCGGCGCAATCCACCATCCCTGAAGGCCGCCGTGGATAACCAGCCCACCCAGGAAAAAGCCGACCAGCATTGGGGACTTCAGGTTGATCGTGTTTTGAAACGGCCAGGTCACATGACTGAAGCCGATAAAGAAAAGCATGCCTGAAACAAAGATCGCCGGATAGTGTGCATTGACAATGGTCCAGATCATAAAGGCGACATGAACGGATATGATCCATCCAGGGACATCCCCGGAACGTGTGTCCCAGTTGGGATCGTAGAGCTTGGGCCTTTTATCCCTGGGAAGCAGGCCTGGTACGGAAACACTCATTTGCTGAATCTTGAGATCCTCAAACTCCTGCTCAAAGCTCTCCTCCAGCAAGGCGCAATCCGTTTCATCCATGGAACATACTGTCATTGTAGACTCTTTCGCCGAGTCTTTAATCCTTTGGAATTCTTGCTGTAAATCATCTCCGATACGCTGTTCAGCCATCTTCAGGTCTTTTTTGAGTCCATCGCTATGGATATATTTTTCCTTGATCTGGCATTTCAGCATGGACAGCTTGAATTTCCTTTCAAGCGTGGACAGCTCTTTTTTGAACACCATAAAAACCAGTGCGTTGGAAATCAGAATTCCAATGGCAGCTTTCCAGCCAAAGGTGGTTAACATGAAAGACAGATTCCAGTCCCAGGGCGCTGCCACCATCAGGACAGGCGGGGCCGCAAAGTGGGTAAGGGTGCCGCCAACCGAAATATTGACAAAAAGAAGGGATATGGTGGCGTATTTAAGTTTTTTACCCGGTTTCAGTTCATAGAATTTGCGGGCAAGCAGCATGGCTGAAATTGTCATGGCTGCCGGTTCTGTGATAAATGAGCCTAGAAGGGGACCCAGGGTCAGGATTGTCAGCCACCAGGCCGCCAGGGTGCCTTTAAAAATGGCTGCAATACGGCTCATTATTTTTTCCGAAAGATTTAAAATAGGGCGGGAAGACGCAAGGGTCATGATGACCACGACAAACATCGGTTCAGTGTAGTTTACGCTGTTCATATAGCTGATAAAGGTGTGCCAGTCATAGAAGAAAACAATTCCGGCAGTCAACATGACGACCCAAAGGCCAAAGATCACTTCCACTTCCCCTAAAAAGTGAAAAATTTCTGCACGAAGTATGGTGGAGTTTTCCAAAGCGTTTCCTGCTTCAATCTCTTTTTGGTGCTCCGCTTTCCATTTGTGTGCGTAGTACAGAAATCTGCTGCTTAGAAAGGTGTGGACAATGGCGGCCAAAAAAATCAGAGAAGCCACCAGATTAAATGGCGTATGACTGATACGGTGTTTAAGGATTGCCAGGACGCCTTGCATATCAGCATCATGATAACTGGCAAAACTTGGCGGAAAATGAACGAGCCCTTCATGGGAATCTGAGCCTTTTCCACCTGCGTAGGCAAAGGCGGTGAACAATAAGACAAAAAATAAAAGGAAGATTGCAGATCGTACTTTCATAAATTTCATCACTTTCTTTTTACGTCAAGTTCTGTGAATATTGTGTAAAAATGGCTATCTGTTCAAAAATTCAAGAAAAATAATTTATCCGGTTTACCGTGATTTGACAAGTGGAAAACAAAGTGCTTAGAGCCTGTTTGATAATTAGGGGATCGAAGCGAAATCTCATGAAAATGAGCACCAATTTTCACAAATTTTATGTTAGGCCCATGATCAAAATAAAAACTCCCATCTGCTTGTCTTTTAAGCCGCCCTTGACGTTACGCCAACGGACACATCTATCAAATATGCGTCCATTGGCGTGCCTTGATGGCGACTTAAAATCCGGCGCAGATTTGGGAGCTTTAATTCTGATCATGGGCCTTATTAAACACGCTCTTAGATTCCAGCAATCCAGATGGTTTTTTTTAAAATGGAATTTTCAGGGTCTGGCCAATACGGATGACTGCCTTTTTCCCAAGACCGTTCAGTGTGATCAGTTTTTTAAGGGGCACTTTGTAGGCTTTGGCAATGCTGCCGGCCGTATCCCCCTTGACCACCCGGTGAAAGGAAGTCCGTGTCTGGGCCGTGTGGTATAGCGACGCAAGGGTTTTGTCCAGCAGATCCGAAGATATATGCTTGGGCAGATAAAGGGTTTGCCCTGGCGGGATGTATTTTTGGCCGTGAAAGACCGATTTTTTTAATGCCGGGTTCATGATCTGCAACGTTTCCAGATCCACCGGCAATTTGCAGACAAGATCTTTTGCCGCCAGAAAGCCTTTAAGTTTATAACGGATTTGCTGTTCGGATTTATCCAGGGGAATATCGCCGTAATATTGAATATAATTTTTCGCTACCTGGCGGGCGGCGATAAATTCCGGATAAAAATTGCGTGAGGCAAATTTAAAGGATCGGCTGCTGTAATCTGTGTATATGGCAGGATAGGTCTTGTGCCTATCCTTTGCCCTGGACATGCCGTAAAGGCCGTGATTGTAAGCTGTAATGGCCATGGGCCAGCTTTGCAGGGTTTCATAATTTTTTTTCAGAAGCTGGGCTGCCCCATGGGTGGAGACAATGGGGTCCCGGCGCTGGTCCACCACATCATTGATATTCATGAACAGCTTGCCCGTACCATGGGTGAATTGCCATAGGCCGGCAGCTCCGCATCTTGAGTCAGCCTGGATGTCATAGGCCGACTCCAGGCATGGCAGGTAGGCCAGATCTTCGGGCAGCCCATAGGATTTAAATATCATTTTAAATTCATCTATCAGGGCGCCGGAGCGAATAACGCCTTCCATGAAATGCTCTTTTAATCCGGTTTGTACCCGCAGTCTTTTGGCGGCCAGCTTGAATGCCGTTGGTTGGGTTTTGCCTGGAAACAGGGCTGCCACGTTTTTTTCCATGGGCGTTTCAGGGGCCTTGCCCCTGGAGAGTGCCAGCAGTATGGCTCTATATTTTTTAATGGCCTTTTTTTTGATCTCCTTATTTGCCTGGGCGGCCTCCTTGTCCCTGGCCGGATTGAGCTTGATCTCTTCGTAAATTCTGGACAGGTTGTCCATATCGTGTACCAGGGCCTGGGCCCGGGTGTATTTCGTAAACACATTGGTCCAGAATGTCACATTGGGTTTAATCAGGTCATAAACCGGAAAAAGTTGCGTTTTCTCAGGGGCGGTTGTGGGCTGTGCTGCCTGGCAGACTGGGCCGGCAGCCCCGCACACACAGATTATAAAGATGGTACAAACAGATAAACAGACCAATTGTCCTGGGAACCGGGCCATATTAATTATTCCAAACGAACATTTGAGGGATTGATTCAGGGAATAATATTATCATACCAGGATCTGGTTTTAAAGCGTTTTACCTAAGAGCCTGTTTGATAATTAGGGAATCGAAGCGAAATCTCATGAAAATAAGAACCAATTTTCACAAATTTTCTGTTAATAGCCGGAGTATTCGCATAAAATCTGGGAGAATTGGGGCCATTTTCATGAGATTGCAGCCGATTCATCAATTATCAAACAGGCTCTAAACGCTGTATTTGGTATTTTGAATTGTTTATTTCAACAACCAAAGCATAGAACTTTGACTGAAGCTCAAACATCGGCCAAAAAAAACTGTTATTCATGGATCAAGGATGTTAAAGAAACCGCTCAGGTTGAAATAAAAAAACGAAATAACACTTTCGATTTGTATAATTGCCGGGTCTGCCGGTAAGAAATTAGGACGAGAATGAACAGCGTTGCACAGTTTGGTTGCCTGATTGATAATCTGATAGAAGAAAATGCCGCATTTGCCTGCTGGTTTGCACCGTCCAGTGACAGTCCGCAACTGATTGCCGGATCCCAGGATGATATTATATTTCCGGTCAGTATAGAACAGTTGAGCCGGATCCGGGGGTTTGTGTTTGCCCCATTTAAGGTGTCGGATAATGTGCCTGTCATTGTTGTGCAGCCGGCCGTGTACCTGAAAGGTTACCAGCAGATTCAGGCGTTTTCCCCGGACACCTTAATATCTCCTCCTTTTTCCCGGTCTACAAAAAAAACATGTATCTCAACGGATTTTCATGATTACCTGGTGTGCGTCAATCATGCCATTGAACAGATCAACACCGCAAAATTTTCCAAGGTCATTGTTTCCAGACGCATTTGTAAAGAAAAAAAAAATGAATCCATGGGAAGGCTGTTTCTTGGGATGCGTGATAAAAATCCAGGTGTGTTTGTTTTTGTGGTGAATCTGCCCAAGGCCGGGCTTTGGATGGGGGCCACCCCTGAACTGTTGTTTCGTTCCGATGGGCGGCACGCCCAGACCGTGTCCCTGGCCGCCACCCAGCCCCGGCGTCCCGATGGTCAGTATTGCTGGTTTACCAAGGAGATTGAGGAGCAGGCCTTTGTCTCCAGATACACGGTGGATCTGCTCCACCGGTTTGGTTTTTCAACCTACCAGACAAAGGGGCCCCAGAATCTGGAGACAGCTACCGTAGCCCATTTGAAAACCGCTTTCTTTTTTTCCGGGGAGCAAATCCAGGACCGGCTTGGAGAATTTGTTGGACAGCTTTCTCCGACACCTGCGGTCTGCGGTTTGCCCAAGGTTGAGGCGGCCCGTTTTATCCAGACCTTTGAACCCCATGACAGGCGGTATTATACTGGATTTCTGGGGCCATGGCGTCTTGAGCAAAGCGGCACCGACGTTTATGTGAACCTGCGCAGCATGGAAATTGAAGATGACCAGTATGTGCTTTACACCGGCGGGGGGATCACGGCCCGGTCCAACCCGGAACAGGAGTGGGAGGAGACCTCCCATAAATCCAGAACGCTGTTAAACGTCATAGAGGCATTGCAGGCACAGGAGATAACAAGGTGAAGCGCCGTTGGCGTATCTTTTAAATATGATGATACTGGACCCGGCATAATGATTTCAACAAAACGTCATGTACAGCAGCTTGCATCGTTATTCCTGAGCAAAAAGATTTTTGACATTGTACTGTGCCCCGGGTCCAGGAACGGTCCTTTAATCCATACCCTGGCCGGCTGTGGACAGTTTGACTGCAGGGTGATTGTGGATGAACGCAGTGCCGGTTATTTTGCCCTGGGATTAGCCCAGGTCAAGCGCAAACCGGTTGTCATTGTGTGCAGCTCCGGTACGGCTGCCGTTAATTTTTCTCCGGCTGTGGCCGAAGCCTTTTACCAGAATATTCCTTTGGTTGTGGTGACTGCGGACCGGCCCGCCTACTGGATTGACCAGCTGGAAAATCAGTGCATCAATCAAACAAAGTTGTATCGAAATTTTATCAAACAATCGTGTTCACTTCCCCTGGAAGAGTCGGACTGCCAGTTGTGGCATGGTGCACGTCTGATCAATGAGATACTGAACAGGGCGGTGGCTGATGGGCCCGGGCCTGTGCATATCAATATCCCCCTTGAAGAGCCGTTGCACCGGACCGTGGATGGACCGCTGCCTGATGTTAAAGTGGTTGGGGATGCAAATACACGGATCCAGCTTGACGAAAAGGCGCTGGCCAGCGTGGCCGAAGAGATCCGCCGGGCAGATAAAATACTTGTGCTGGCAGGCCAGTCCCCAGGCAATGCAGCGCTTGACAGCGCACTGGCTTTGTTTGCGCAAAAAACCGGTGCGGTGATTGTTGCCGAGCATTTGGCCAATCTGACGGTGCCTTGTGACTGCTTCTGTGTCTGCCCGGAACTGGTGCTTGGGTCTGTTTCCCATGATGATGCAGCGGTTTTTCAGCCTGATCTGCTGATCACCTGTGGCAGGCACCTTGTCTCCAGGCGTATCCGGGAATTTCTAAGAGCCCATAAACCACACACCCATATTCATGTGGATGCCGGTGGCGGGCATATGGACACCTACCAGGCATTGACCAGAGTGTGTGCCATGCCTCCGGCATTGTTTTTTGAACAATTGGCCGGTATGCAGATCCCCAAGGCGCCAGGAGACTATGCCGGAACCTGGAAAAACCAGGAAGATCAAGCCTTGCATCGTTATCAGCACTATCTGGACCGGGCGCCGTTCAGTGATTTTACGGCATGCGCCCGCATATTAAACACTGTGCCTGAACATTCAGTCATACATCTGGGCAACAGTTCCACCGTCAGATACGCTGTATTAACCCCCGGCATCAAAGGTGTTGCCTGTTTTGGCAACCGGGGCACCAGCGGTATTGACGGCTCGGTTTCAACGGCGGTGGGGTATGCGTCATCCTGTTTGCAGATAAATACGCTGATTCTGGGGGATCTGTCTTTTTTCTACGACGCCAATGGATTGTGGAATAGATACCTTGGGGGGAATCTGAGGATTGTGCTGCTCAATAACGGTGGGGGCAATATTTTCAGTTTTGTGGAAGATCTTGCCGGCCGGACCGGAAAAGAGAATCAAGCGGTGTTTCAAAACTGTTTTTTTGTCGGTCACAGTGCAAAGGCCAAGGATCTTGCCTCGGCATTTGGTCTTGATTATCTTCAGGCGGACTCCGATTCCCGGTTGGACAAGGCCCTTGAAAAATTTTATAATCCTGATCGCACTGTTCCCACCCTTTTAGAGGTGTTTACGGATGCCCGGACCAATACAGAGGTATTTAAGGGACTGTTTTCAGACATCAAAAAGAGAATACTTACATAATAGGGAGTGATCTATGACAGCAACACGCCAATGGGAAACCATCAAAGAGTTTGAAGATATTTTTTTTGAGTATTATGGGGGCATCGGCAAGATCACCATTAACCGTGAACGCTACCGCAATGCCTTTCGGCCAACCACCGTCCATGAGATCAGCGAATCTTTGCGCCGTTGCCGGGAGGATCAGCGTATCAATGTGGTTGTCCTGACCGGGGCCGGGGACACGGCTTTTTGCGCCGGCGGCGACCAGAACGTAAAAGGTGAGGGGGGGTACATTGATAAGGACGGCACACCACGGCTGAATATTCTTGAAGTCCAGAAACAGATCCGGTCCATGCCCAAGCCCGTGATCGCCATGGTGAACGGTTTTGCCATTGGCGGCGGCCATGTGCTGCATGTGGTGTGTGACATCACCATAGCCAGTGAAAACGCGATTTTTGGTCAGACCGGTCCCAAGGTGGGCAGCTTTGATGCGGGATTGGGTTCCTCTTATCTGGCCAGCACCATCGGACAGAAAAAGGCCCGGGAAATTTGGTTTATGTGCCGTCAGTATACGGCGGCCCAGGCGTTGGAGATGGGACTTGTTAACAAGGTGGTGCCCCTGGACCAGCTCGAAGATGAGACGGTGGCCTGGGCCATGAGAATGCAGGAGCATAGTCCTTTAGCCCTTCGTATGATCAAACTGGGGCTTAATGCCGAACTTGACGGCCAACTCGGACTTCAGGAGTTTGCCGGTAATGCCACACTGTTGTATTACCTGACCCAGGAGGCCCAGGAGGGCAAGAACGCATTTCTGGAAAAACGCAAGCCGGATTTTAATCAATTCCCGAAATTTCCCTGATGCCGATGAAAGCACGTGTTATTGGCCATGATTTACAGTTCAAACGGCCGGCAGGGACCTCCCGGGGGGTGCTGACCCACCGCCGGGTCTGGTACCTTGTTCTGGAACAAGAGGGCCGGGCAGGGGTGGGGGAGTGTGCGCCCCTGCCGGGGTTGAGTGCTGAGACCATTGCCGGGGTGGAACAGGCCCTGGCCGCCCTTGTTGCAGATCCGGATGGGGGGTGTGCCGGTGCCGGTCAACAGGATCTGCCTTCATCGGTACGGTTTGCTCTGGAAACCGCCCTTAAAGACCTGGAACAGACCGGCACCCAGATTCTTTTTCCTTCCCGCTTCACCCGGGGGGACAAAGGCATCCCCATCAACGGACTGATCTGGATGGGGCAGCCCGAATTCATGAAAGCACAGATCCGGCAGAAACTGGATTTGGGATGGCGGTGCATTAAACTTAAAATCGGGGCGCTTCAGTTTGATGAAGAACTTGCCATACTTAAAAAGATCAGGGCCGAATACAGTGCCGATGATCTTATTTTGCGGGTGGATGCCAATGGCGGATTTTCTGCGGACTGTGTTATGGAACGGCTTGGGCAGCTGGCAGAACTGGACATCCACTCCATTGAGCAGCCCATCCCCAAAGGACAGTGGCGGGAAATGGCCAAAGTGTGCAGACACTCCCCCCTGGACATTGCCTTTGACGAGGAGCTCATCGGAATTACATCACGTGAAGAAAAAATCCATCTTCTGGACACCCTTGCCCCCCATTATCTGGTACTGAAACCCAGTTTGCACGGCGGGATGCAAGGGTGTGACCAATGGATTGAACTGGCTGAAGCCAGGGGCATCGGCTGGTGGATTACCTCCTACCTTGAATCCAACCTTGGTTTAAATGCCATTGCCCAATGGACGTTTTTAAAGCAGCCGCATATGCACCAGGGCCTTGGTACGGGGCAGTTATTTACCAATAACATGATCTGTCCTTTGGAAATCCGTGGGGAAGCACTTTTTTTTGACCCGGGTAAACGGTTTGTCTTTCCTGGGATTTTTTAAGATTGTGTCTCTTTATCCTGATCATTTAAGCATCAACGGTACTGTACACCGGGTGAATACGCTTCTGCAACGGGCAGGGCAGATCTTCGCGCCGGGTATTGAATCCGATGTCGTTGATTTTCTGGTCCAATGGTATGGGCCACAGCCCACCATCACCGTACACACTTCGGGCAGCACAGGGCCGCCCAAACCCATTTTCCTGGAGAAAACCTTTGTGGCCCAAAGCGCCATGCGCACCCTTGAATTTTTTGATCTGAAACCCGGCCAGCACATCTTGCTGTGCCTGCCCTTAAAGTATATTGCTGGAAAACTGATGGTGGTCAGGGCGCTTTTGGGGAGGCTTGATCTGTGTACCGCAGAACCCACAGACGATTTTGCCTTTCTTGCCCAGTGCCGGGACACCCCTTTACGGTTTGCCGCCATGGTGCCCAACCAGGTGATAAAACTGCTGGATGATCCAAAACGGTTTGGGGGGGTTGGCAGCTTGCTTATCGGCGGCTCGGGGCTTCCGTCATTGCTTGAAACCGCTCTTCAGAATGTGCCCACAGCCTGTTTTGCAAGCTACGGCATGACGGAAACCGCCACGCATATCGCCCTTCGCCGGATAAACGGTGAAAATGGATCTGATTTCTTTCACTGTCTTAAAGGTATTCAGGTGGGGCTGTCTGAGGCGGGGTGTTTGACCATCGACATGCCGGGCCTGGGCGGGGGGCGTCTTTTCACCAAGGACCTGGCTGAGCTTGATGACCATAAAACCTTTAAAATTTTGGGCCGGGCCGATCATGTGATCATCTCCGGCGGCATCAAATATTTTCCCGAAATTCTGGAAAAAAAGCTGGATGACCTGATTGAATACCCGTTTTTCATCGGGGCGTTGCCCGATGAAATCCTGGGGCACAGAATTGTGCTGGCCATCGAAGCCCGGGCGGATGAACAGCTTGAAAAACAACTGGATGCCTTTTTTGTCCAGCGCCTGGCGCGTTACGAAAGACCAAAGGAGATTGTGTTTAAAGCCCCATTCAAACGAACTGAAACCGGGAAAATCATACGGCGAATTTAACCGGCAGGATCCTGAATATTTTGATCATGGGCCTAAAATTTTCTGTTAATAGCGGGACTATTGACATAAAATTTGGGGGAATTGGAGCCATTTTCATGGGATTGCAGCCGATTCATCAATTATCAAACACGCTCTTAGGGCTTTACTCAAATCAGCCTAAAAACAACTAACCCGAATATTTACTTGACAGCTATAGTTGATCCTGTTAGTAAAATAAAAATGTATAGCTGATTCTTATAACAAGATTCAGTTTGTTTTGTTCCAATACATTATCCAAATTATAGACAAGGGGGAATATGAAGAAAGATCTCAAAAAGATCCTTGCAGGTATTGGAGTTGCGGGGCTTATCAGTAGCGGAGGCTTGTCTCTTTCCAATGCTGCAGCGGGTAGTGGCTGAAGCGCTTCCAAAAGCGCAGGTAGCGCTGACGTAAAAAGTGAAGCTCACAAAAGTGGCTGAAGCGGTGCAAAGGACAGCGCCGTGAGCGCTAAGATAAACGAGCTGAAAGACAAGGCAAAAGACGTAGCGGACAAGGAGGAAGAGGCTGATCCAAAGGTAGAAGAGGCCATAAAAAAAGTAGTTCCAGAGAAAAAGCAAAGCAGCGGTTGAAGCTAAAAAATTGACACGCGGTCTGCGTGAGATAATACTGAATTCATCAAAGCCGATACTTGTTGTATCGGCTTTTTTTTCTCGCTCTCTGCTACTGGTATAATCCATGTTAAACGAGATTGTGCAAAACTGCCTGAAGGTGACCTCGGGTTACCTTCCAGAACATTTTCCTGTCTGCGCTCCTGAAGATGTGCCGCAAATGCTGCAGAGGGAAAAAAAACTGCTTGAGACCTATCCCTTTCTTGTAGAACTTGCAACAGTAGAACTCCTTTTAGAAAAGACAAGAACAACTGCCGATTTTTCAAGTGATATCAAAGAATATCAGGTTGTCCCCGGAGTGGAGTTGCTCCAGGTCTCCTGGTCAGGTTTTTCCGAACTGCTGAGCGGCAAGGAGACTGTCCCGGAAGAAAAGGATGAACTGCTGCTGATTATTCCGCAGGGGGCAGGAGAAATACCGGTTATAACCCCGGCTGATAATGACAGTCTACTGGCATTGAAAATTGTGACGGAGTCTCTTGATCTGAGAAAACTTTCTGCAGAACGTGGTGTTTCTGTTGCCTATCTGCAAAACGTATTGCGATACGCTGTTGCACACGGACTTCTAGCAAAACCAGCTACAAGAATGGTGAGGCCTGTCGATTTTGCGATGCAGACAGCGGGTTTTGAAGACGCTCTTCAAACAGAGGCTTTTACTCTGCAATGGCATATAACCCAGAGGTGTGAACTGAACTGCCGTCACTGTTATGATCGTAGCGAACGAAAAGAGGTCGGGCTTTCGGAGGGAAAGACACTGCTCAATCAATTCTACACCTTTTGTGACCGTTATCATGTGCAGGGTCAGGTTACCTTTACCGGCGGTAACCCGATTCTCCATCCGAAGTTTGAAGAACTGTACCTGGCCGCAAATGAGAGAGGGTTCAGAACAGCCCTTCTTGCAAATCCCACAAACAGAACAGTTCTGGAGAAACTTATTGAAATCCAGATGCCGGAGTTTTATCAGATCAGTCTTGAAGGGCTTGAAAAACATAATGATTATATCAGGGGAAAGGGCCACTATCAAAGGTCATTGCAATTTCTTGCTTTGCTCAGAGAGCTGGAAGTCTATTCTATGGTCATGCTCACCCTGACCAAGGCAAATCTTGACCAGGTTCTTCCACTTGCCGAAATACTCCGCAGCAGGGTCGACAGTTTTACATTTAACCGGCTGGCTATGGTGGGTGAAGGTGCTTCTCTCGTCTCGGTTGAACCAAAGGATTACAGAACTTTTCTAATGAGTTATCGGCAGGCGGCTGAAAAAAATCCAGTAATGCGTCTCAAGGATAATTTGTTCAACCTTGTGCACCATCAGCAAGGACTGCCCCTCATGGGCGGCTGTACTGGATATGGGTGCGGTGCTGCCTTTAATTTTGTCTCTGTCCTGCCTGATGGTCAGGTACATGCATGCCGAAAATTCCCCTCTCCCATTGGTGATCTCAATGACCAGGATTTAAGTACAATCTATGAAGGTGATATGGCGGTAAAATACCGCAAAGGGGCCAGCCGTTGTTTCCAATGCGAAATCAGGCCTTTTTGCGGTGGATGTCCGGCTGTAACGTATGGTTTTAACAAAGATCCATTTTACGATCTTGATCCTTACTGCTTTCTGGATGAACAATAATCCACGGTTAGCCCATATCTGGTTGATGTATTGTAAGTTGGGGAAAAGGAATCTCCCAGCCGTTTTCGGTGCTGCACTCGACAGGCTGTTACGAAATGCTAATTTTCCCAATTTTTTTCATATAAAAATACTATATGTATGCCTGCGGTCAAATTGATTTTCCGCCTTGAACTTGAAAAAATTATCTATTCCGTAACAGCTTGTCGACGCACCATCTCTGGATAGCCCATTCAAGCCGTGTATATATTTCAGAAAGTTTGCCATCAAAATCTGTCTTATCGATTTATAGCCTTCTTCTACCGGCCATCTTAAATAGTAACGTTCAGCAAAGTCATCATATAGATATGCTTGTTGATCAGTTAGAGATGGAATCAGGATTTCAACGCCACCGGTTTCAGGTTTCAATATCAGTTTTTTTGAAAATATTGCAACTCAATTTTGTTGTATATCGCTATAGCGATGAATTTTCCAGATTAACCGTCTTTTAGTTGCAAGTTTCAAATTAATACTGAATGCTAAATTGAAGGGCCAGTCTCTGGGGTCCTAAAAAAGTTACGAAAAACGAGTGGTTAGGCCCATGATCAAAATTAAATCTGCCACAGATACGCCGGATTTTAAGTCGCCATCAAGGCACGCCAATGGACGCATATTGGTTATATGTGTCTGTTGG
>PDWI01001177.1_pt1 | contig 42023 bp, 29 predicted proteins | sample 1430891 | NCBI WGS metagenome assembly PDWI01 (sample SAMN01162508, study PRJNA174530) | Oral metagenome, whole genome shotgun sequencing project. | biome: Marine environment; feature: Marine mammal; material: Swab sample of the gingival sulcus; isolation source: swab sample of gingival sulcus... | reverse complement strand
CTTGCAGGATGATATGGAAAAAGACATGGGAGATGGTTTTAAATTTGGCCGCATCCAGCCGATTGCCTTCTCACAATTAGTACCCGACTTACAGGAAACGGAAATCGGACAGGACACATCCCGTAAAATCTGGGAGGCATTACGGGCTAATGGCTATATCACTGCGGAAGGGGATATTACTGATAAGTTCAATCCGAAGCAGAAGGGTTTCAGTCTGGAACTACCCGAAGAACTGGAACCTCTGGCAGCGGGAATTACTGAAGAAATGAAGCGTTACCTGTTCAGTGGCCGTGTGGTGAATGCACGGGATAAAGTGACCGTGACCTACACCAAGCGGGTGGAAATGAACCCGGATTTTAAGGCGTTGTGGGATAAAATCAGCCAGAAAACCCGTTATCAGGTGAAATTTGCAAACACCGATTTGATTAGCCGTGCCCTGGAAAATATAGCTGAGATACCTGAAATCAAACCATTGTCACTCACGGTCGGTAAACAGGAAGTCAATATTAGTGCTGCCGGTGTTGAAGCGGGTAGAACTTTGCAAATCGCCCGTGATCAGACCGTTCTTACCCATAACACTTTGCCGGATATTCTGGCTTTCCTGCAACGGGAAACGGACTTAACCCGTGGTACATTGGTAGACATTCTCAGGCAATGCGGTCGTTTGAAAGAATTTCGCTTAAATCCACAGGCATTTATGACCGAAGTTGCCAAACAGGTCAAACGTGCCTTGAATGAGTTGATTATTACCGATATTCAATATGAACGCATTGAGGGCCAGCGTTATGAGATGCGATTATTTGAACAGGGCGACGTGGAAAAATACCTGAGCCGTCTTTATCAGGTGAGGCACCAGTCCGAAGGAGAAGGCAGTAGCCAGACAACCCGGACACCTTATGATTATATTGAGTTTGATTCTGGTACCGAACGTAAGATTGCCCAGGCATTGGATGACGATGAAAATGTGCGCTTTTTCTGTAAATTACCGGGCTGGTTTAAGGTACCGACTCCATTGGGCAACTACAACCCGGATTGGGCCATTGTCACCGAGGATGAAGGTAAGCTCTATCTGGTGCGTGAAAGCAAAAGTACCCATGATAACGAAAAGCGTCGTAAATCCGAGAATCTTAAAATTAAATGTGGCAAAGCACACTTCGATGAGCTGGGTGTGGATTTCAAGGTCGTTGTCAATGCCAAAGAAGCAGTAGCCGGGCATTGGGAGGAGGTATTACTGTGAATCTGGATAATGTTGTCGGACAGTCTTTTAAAGGTGTTACTCTGGAGACCTGCCGGGATGTAAAAGTCACCCGGCCACGGGTCAGGCCAGTTGATCAATTTCCGAATGATGTCCGTGTTGAGTTCCCGCGTAAGTTGCGTGAACTCTTTCCTGTTGGCACAAAGTATAAGGCCACTGTAAAGGTATGCCAGAAACACAATAAGGATGGTAGTAAGAAAGGCGGGCCTTACTTGCGGGCAAGTGATATTGCTTTGATCCCGGAAAGTGTGCCGGATGAAGGGCTGGTTGCCCAAGTAAAGAAAGGTAGTATTAGTGGCTTGGCATATAAATACGTTTGGGATGAGATGTTCTAGAGGCGGTACTAATCAATTTACACCTGACCCCTATATCTCCTGCATATGTGCAAAGCACGTCCTCACGCTTTCAGAAACTAGATGAGGTCGAAAAAACTCATCAGTGTCAGTACAGGGGAAAGTGATAGCAGAAATATCCAAAATATCAATGACATACACCCTTCATCACACAGCTGACCATGGCTCAATCCAACCAAATAAATACCACGCACAATGCCGTCAATGTTGCCATAACAATGTTAAACAATTTAATAATACGTGGCTGCGTTAAGAAGCGACGAATATATTGACCAAACCCTGCCCACAGCATAATCGACGGCGTGCCCATAATCATGTAGATAACGGTAATCATCAATACAGACCACCAGTAATTCGCACCCATTAATGAAAAGCTGGCATTGGCGGAAATAACCATAATCCATGCCTTGGGGTTGACATATTGAAAGGCAACGGCCTGAAGAAATGAGAAGGGCTTAGCATCTTGTGGGTGGTGACTGATATTGGAGAAGGACAACAATTTGTACGCCAGCCAGAGTAGGTAGGCACTACCGACAACACGGAGGGTTTGTTGTAGCACCGGAAACTGGGTAAATAATGCCCCAAGTCCCAACCCCACTGATATATTCAGGCACATCATTCCAGCAATAATGCCTGCGATGTGTGGCAGAGTGCGCTTAAAGCCAAAATTTGCGCCCGAAGCGGTGAGCATAATATTGTTAGGGCCAGGTGTAACTGAGGTAACAAAAGCAAAGGTGGTTACGGCCAGTAGCAGTTCTATTGAAATCATGGAGTTGCCTATGTATTGCAGGTTCTATACTTCACCGGTTTATTGTATGATTGTACTCATTACAATTCTAAATACACATCATAGATAATGATGATAATTTATTTTGTAATTACCCTGGAATGAAGTCAATAAAAGTATTGTATCTATGACAATGTGGCAGCCCGACCTAAATGGTTATCAGCAAGCGATGTATAAATCTATTGCAGACGAAATTGAAAAGGCTATTGCAAACGGTGTGCTGAAGGCTGGTGAGAAGTTGCCGACGCATCGGGCGCTGGCGGATCAGTTGGGTGTGACGGTGGGAACGGTCACGCGGGGTTATATCGAAGCGGAAAAGCGTGGCGTGGTACATGCGCGGGTGGGAAGTGGTACATTTATCCGTTCGGTGGATGACAAGCCTGACGGCTTTGCGATATTGGCGCGCGAGCAACGTCAGCGAATTGATTTTAGTTTGAATGTGCCGATTCTGATAGATAGCGGCCGCCTGTTGCAAAAGAGCCTGCGTGAAGTGGCGGATGATGTGGCGAATCTGGACTTGATTGGTTATCAGCCAGAAAAAGGGGCATTGCATCAGCGTCAATGGGCGGTACAGTGGCTACAGAAACAGGGCGTGGAAACTGAGCCGGAGAATATTGTCATTACTTGCGGTGGGCAGCATGGGATTACCTTGGCGATTGCGGCAACTGTGCGTCCTGGCGAGCAGCTACTTTGCGAAGGACTCACTTATCCGGGGCTTACAGCAGTTGCCGCTCAACTGGGTATTAAAGTGACGGGAGTGGAGCAGGATGAACATGGCATGATTCCTGCGTCACTGGAGAGACATTGCCAGTCAGGTAACTTCAGAGCCTTGTATTGCACTCCAGTTGCCCAAAATCCAACCAATTCATGTATGACGGAAGCTCGTCAGCGCGAAATTGTGGCTATTGCTGAGCGTTATCATTTGTGGATTATTGAGGATGCCATTTCTGCATATTATTGTGATGTTAAGCCGCCAAGTTTTTACCAGTTAAATCCTGATCATTGCCTGTATATTCAGAGCCATTCCAAAATGTTGGCGGGTGGCTTGCGTGTGGGTTATCTGGTTACGCCCCCACGACTGGGTTTACAGGTGTCATCGGCGATTCGCTCACACTGCTGGTTTACGTCACCAATAACGGTGGAAGTTGCACAGCGTTGGATTTCAGGTAGTGAATTTTCCCGAATCGAACAGCGGGTGCGGCGAGAGTTGCAACGCCGTACTGATGCCGCCAAACGTATTCTGGATGGTTACCAGTGCCATATACTTGATGGCAGTTTCCACTGTTGGTTAATCTTGCCGGAGCCGTGGCGTGCATCTGACTTTGAGGCACGACTGCTGGAAAAAGGGGTGGCGGTATTATCGTCTGAACCATTTGCCGTTGGTCGATTCCCAGCGCCACAGGCGATTCGCATCTGTTTGAGTTCAGCCGCTTGTTTTGCAGAAGTGGAACAGGGTTTGACGATTATTCGCGAGGAGCTGGATAGTGGATTAAGTAGCCACTTATATGTTTTTTAATGTGTTTTACCAACGAAAAAAGCCGCGACCATTACCAAGCCGCGGCTTTTTCATTTTAGCCGTTTTAGAAAACGGAAAAATTTAGGCTTTTACAGAGTCAGTCACCAGCTTCTGTACTTCTGAAGCATATTCTTCGCTGATCTTGGCCACTTTCTTGCTGTCTTCCATCATGTTTTCCATGACTTCTTTAGCCACTTCGCCTTGTTTTGCAAAGTAAGCCTTGGCTGCTTCTGCATCTTTTATTTCAATCGCTTCCTTAGTATTAGCGATTGTCATGGCACTGTACTTGGTCAGTAACTCAGTATTCAGAGCAATCAGCTCTTCAGCTTTTTTGATCGCCAAGGAAGTCATTGCCTTAGAAGGTGCCATTGCTTTTTCAAAATCAAATGGTTGTGTCATTGTATCAATCTCAATCAAAATTTAAGGAGGAGGAATCTGTATGATAGATTTATTGCTGCACTGCAACATGAGATGAATACTAACAAGTCAAATGTTGCAGTGCAACATAATTTTTTATTAAAAAGTTTTACAATCGATAATTGGCCAGATAGAGTTGGCTTTTGCCTGTTAATTTTACAAAGGGAGGAGTGATGTTTTTCAAGAGCAATGACCGAACGTCTGTCGTACAGTGGGCGGCTGTGGGGGTATTGATGCTTGCCGGAGCCGTGGCGCAAGCAAAAAGTTCTGTTTGGAAAGTGGAGAAGGATGGCCAGCATATTTATCTCGGCGGTACGGTTCATGTGCTGAGTAAGGACGATTACCCACTCCCCAGGGAGTACGAGCGGGCATATCAGCAATCAAAGTCCGTTTTTTTCGAGGTAGATTTTGCAAGGATGCAAGATCCGGCGGTGATGCAATCGATCCTGTCAGTGTTAAAGGCAAAAGACGGTGAAACCCTGGATAAGGTGTTAAAGCCAGAGACCATGAAAGCATTGAAAGCCTTTATGGAAAAGCGAGGATTGCCAATGGCGGTGATTAACGATACTACGCCTGCAGGTGCAAGTCTGGTTCTGATGTCGATGGAGTTAATGCTGATGGGCATGACCGATGCGGGTGTCGATGCGTTCTTTGATGCGAAGGCGCGACGAGACAATAAAACGCTCGGTAAAATGGAAACGGTTGAGGAGCAAATGGCGTTTTTCGCCAAAATGGATGAGGGTGATGCTGATGAGTTGATTTTATATACCCTGCGTGATTTGGATAACATGCCGAAAATAATGGCGGATTTAAAAAATACTTGGCGTTCGGGAGATCGTGCTGAATATCGCAGGCTTCTGCTGGGGCCGTGGATTAGGGACTATCCGCAGGCTTACCAGTCTTTATTGGTTGAACGTAACAAAAACTGGTTGCCTAAAATTGAGGCGCTGTTTGAGACCCCAGAGGTTGAACTGGTATTGGTTGGGGCGCTGCACATGGTGGGTAAGGATGGTCTGTTGCAGCAACTAGAGCGAAAGGGCTATAACGTCGAGCCGTTTGCCGCAGTGGCGAATGAGGGCGAGTAACGGACTCCTAAAACCGATGTTTCAGTTACCGCCTCTTAATTCTCTGCGCGTGTTGGAGTCCGTTGCCCGTAACCTAAGTTTCAGTAAAGCGGCTGATGAGCTGTTTGTGACCAAAGCGGCTGTCAGCCACCAGATCAAGGCGCTTGAGGAGTACCTGGGCATACAGTTATTTGAGCGCAAGAGTCGCTCTATTGAATTGACCGAAGCGACAGAGTTAGCTTTACCAATGCTCAGGGAAGGCTTTAATAATCTTGCCGAAGCAGTGAAGCTTATGCAGCAGCATGACCAACATGCCAGTGTGAATGTGTGTATGGCGCCCTCTTTCGCTGCAAAATGGTTAATGCCCAGATTGCAATCATTTTCAGGGGCACATCCTGAAATTGATATGCAAATTATTGGCGATGACACGCTAATTGGTAATCGCGCTGAATCTGGCCGCATCGACGAATGGTTTTGTCGGGATGATATTGATGTCGTTATTCGGTTTGGTTCGGGAGATTATCCGGGGTTTTTGGTCGATAAACTGTTTGATGTGTCTGCCGTGCCGTTATGCAGTCCCAAATTGCTGGCGGAGGGAGAGTATCCACTAAGAGAGCCAGATGATCTCAGGCATCACACCCTACTCCATGATGACACCGGCTATAAGGGTCGGCCAAGCTGGGCTAAATGGCTGGAGTTGGCAGGCGTACACGGCATTGATGCCAAGCGCGGCTTGCACTTTAATCATGTGTTGCTGGTGTTGGCTGGCGCGGTGGATGAGCAGGGAATTGGTTTGAGCATGGAGCCACTGGCACAGCATGATATTGATGCCGGTCGCCTGTGTATTCCCTTCGATCTCAAAATGCCCCTGGAGTCTTCGTATTACATCATCCGGCGTAAAAAGGAAATGCAAAGTGAAGCGGTGGAAGCCTTTGTATCGTGGATGCTAGAGGAAGCTCGCACCGGAGTGGCTGAGCCAGACTAAGCTGCACGATGGGTTGCCAACGATTTGGTCAGGTTTTGAGTTGGTTCAGCCGTCAGTGTCATACGACTATTTCCTTTTAAACATAATAGCTTAGCGCCAAGCCAATAAATACGGTCATACCGAAGCGGTTGTTATTCAGGAATGCCTGAAAGCACAATTTCCGGTCACGATCACGGATTAGATATTGCTGGTAAACGAAGAATACGGATGCAATTGCCAAGCCCAGAAAATAGATGCCACTCAAGCCTTGCAGATAGCCAATCAGTGCCAACAGAAACAGCACCGTTAGTTGCATTAGACCAACCGCCGCCTTGTCGTAATCACCAAATAAAATGGCGGTTGATTTGAGTCCAAGCTTTAAATCATCCTCCCTGTCGGCCATGCCATACATGGTGTCGTAGGCTGTTGTCCAGATAATGGTTGTCAGGAAAATCAGCCAGTTCGTGAGGTCTGGCAGGGCATTGTTTAATGCGCTGTAAGCCATTGGCACCGCCCAGGCAAAGGCAACGCCCAAATGCACCTGTGGCAGCATGTGTACCCGCTTCATAAAAGGGTAAGTGGCTGCTAGTAGAAGTGCAACAACGGACAGTTTAATGGTTAAGGTATTGAGTTGAAGCACCAGCAACAGCGCGACAAGAGATAGCACAATAAAAACACCGATGGCCTCTTTGGGCTGAATCAAGCCGCTGGCTAATGGTCGGTCTTCGGTGCGTGCGACATGACCATCAATATCCTTGTCGGCAAAGTCATTGATGGCGCAACCCGCCGAGCGCATGACAAATACACCTAGCAGGAAAATAATGAGAATCTTGATGTCAGGAACGCCACTGGCAGCCGTCCATAATGCCCAGAGTGTCGGCCACATTAATAGATAGCTGCCAATGGGTCGGTCGAAACGGATGAGCTTCAAATAGTGTGGAAATTGTTGGCGTAAGTTGATCATTGGGTCGCTGCTAACACTGTGGTCAAAGGGGAATTATATCGTTGCAGACATGCGGAGGCGAGTGTGAGACCATGCGGCGATTATGTTTACCCATGTATAAGGTTTGTCATGCAGCAGTCATTGGAAACGATCAGTGATTTTTTAACAATGAGCGGTTTTCAGTACCGTATTTTTGATATGGGACGAAAAATTCAACGTATTTCGAATCAGACTTTTGCCTCAATTGAGGGACAGCAAACCCCATACCCTTTTCCATTTCAGCAAAAAGCCTGGTTGGCCTTTTTGTTGTGGGATGAGTCGCAACAGCATGAGCCGGTCATTTGGTTTTTGAGTTTTCCGATTGATGAAATGGGCTTATTGAAGCTGGAATCACGTGACGCATTTATCAGAGACTTGCTGGAAAATGTCGGTGAAAACATGCAGGCGCATCTAGCAGGTGGGGTGGGTCAGGATTCGCTGAAGGAAAGTCCGTTTTCATTTAAGCCTAGAGAAGATCGTTTGGCCATGTTTCACGCCTTGGCAACAGTGGCACTGAAACGGCCAGCATCGCAACATTATCAACACACTCGTGATTTTCTGTCGGGAAAGTTGGGATTTGACCAGTGGCAATTTCTGGGGGTGCAAGGTATTGCTGATGTGGTGTCCCGCCTGCAACAGGATAATAATGCTGAATGCTTAGCAAAAGCGTTGCCTCACCTGCCAGATGCGCCGTTGGATGCCTTTATGCAATACCTGGAGCATGTCACGTATTCGGGGCAACTGAGTGCGGCGGTATCAGCACGTTTGCAGCGTGAAATGTGTTCCGAGTCGCCACAGGCAGCGCTGTTGGCCTCACTGATTCGGGCACTTTCGGGTAGTGAAGTAAGTGCTGGTCGGATGGCGGTACTTGCAGAAATCCTTGACTCTCACCATGCAGAAAATGTGGAGGTACTGGCGGCAATTTCGGGTCGCTGCTGGAATGATCTGCTGGATGAGTCGTTAATGTATAAATTTTTGGAAGCCGCTGCATTACAAGAGCAGAATGTTTTTAATACGCTGTTGGTAGATCTGCTGACATTGCCGGAAATGCGAACAAAAGTTTTGATGGGGCTGCGTAGGCCTGAACGCTCTGCGGAATTGAGTCGGCGCATTGGTGGTTTTATGGGAGGTGTTATTGGTGGCTAATGGCCTGTTATTTTGATTTTTGTGGCGTAGTTTTACTTTTTATTCGCAGTTCACATCATTGCAACTTGGTAATGTTTGGCTAAAAGGTTAGTATGAGAACGGGTCGGCAAGTCGGGTGCGGCATTGTCGGGCTTACAAATATAAGAAAGGCTATTACATAGATAAACTGAGGAGAATTGTCTTATGAAAAATTATCGGTACAGCGTTTTGGCTGTGTCTGCTTCTCTGGCGTGCGCTTCGGGAACCGCAATGGCTGCGGGTTTTGGGGTCACTGTCCAGAGTGCATCCGGCGGCGGTAGCTCTGCAACGGGCCATGCAATGGCAGAAGACGCGTCGGCAATGTGGTATAACCCGGCGCTACTATCTTCGGTCGAAGGTAAGCAAGTCAACGGTGGTGTGGCGATTATTGATGCCGAGCTAAAGGTAACGAATACGGGCAGTACCACCCCCGATATTAGTGGGCGGTTTATCCCGATTGTGGGTGATAATCAGGGGGAGCCGGGCGGCTTTTCTGCCACACCAAGCATCTATTATAAGCAAGATATTAGCACGAATAAGGCGTTCGGCTTGGGTATTAACATTCCTTTCGGGGTATCAACGAAGTACGACGCGGATAGCTTTGCTCGTTATGAGGCGACAGAATCTCGCCTGAAAACAGTCAATGTGAATCCGGCAATGTCTTGGCAGATCAATGATAAATGGGCACTCGGCGCGGGTTTGAATGTTCAATATGGACATGCTTTATTGTCCAAGGCGGTGGACTCTGGCTTGGCGTGCCGTAAAGTGTTGGCACAGGGACCAGACGCAACACAGCGTGCAGAATTGGCAGCCGCACAGGCAGCGGCAGCTGCCACCGCAGCGGGGCATAGCGCAGAGGCGGTAAGGAGTATTGCAGCAGCGGCAGGTAGTTTGACGGCATTAAGATTTGCAAATAAGGCTTGTACTGATGCCGGTATGGGAAACCTGACCGATGCGGCTAATGATAGTGAAATGAAGGTGGAGGCACTTGGTTTTGCTTTTGGCGCAAACGTTGGTGCGGTTTACAAGCCAAATGCTGCGACGACTATTTCGGTAGGCTATCGTTCCACCACTAAGTACAAGCTTGAGGGAGACGGCGATTTTACCCACAAGGCGTTGGCGAATCTGGATAACCTGGCTCCGGGCACTTTAAGAGCAGCCGGTTTAGTAGATCAGGATGCAACGGCAGATTTGGATTTGCCAGCGTCGGCTTCGTTAGCCTTTGCGAGAAAACTCACTGATAAATTGACACTACACGGGGACGTGACCTGGACACAGTGGTCATCAGTACCTGAAATTCGTATTGTTTTCCCTGATACCAAGTTGTCTGATTCGGTGACTAGCCTGGAATGGGAGGATACCGTTCGTTATGGCGTGGGCATGACATACAAAATGAATGAAAAGACGACGTTGCGTGCTGGTATGGCGATGGATCCAACGCCAACACCCGGCCCACAACACCGGACTCCACGTGCGCCGCGTTCGGATACTGCTTGGTTCTCCGTGGGTATGTCTCACCGGATAAACAAGAAGTTAAGTCTTGATGCAAGCTTCTCTTATCTACACCCCGAAAAGGCAACCATTAACTACACAGCACCCGGTGCAAAGGATGGTGATCCAGATGGCTACTTTACACGGGCGGATGTTGATTCAGATGCGTTTGCCGCGGCACTTTCGGTTAGCTACCGCTTTTGATCGGAGAAGAAAATAATGTTTAAGAAAATTAAAATACTATCGTTAATGGTCTGTGGTTCGTTGTTGCTGGCAGCGTGCCATGATGACAATGAGCAGTTGACTATGGGCGCGCCAAAGCAGGTATCTAATGTTACTTCGGCTATATACGGTGTAATGCGCGGGGCGGGGAAGCCAGATGACAAAAAAACTGACTCTGAAAAGGCTGCAAATAAGTTGTTCACTTCGTTTGGAGCGCCTGAGATCGGTAGCGAAAAGTGTCAGGTTAAAGTCTACCGGATGAGCTACGACACGATTGGCGGTGCTGGAGAAAAAGCGACATCAAGCGGTGTATTTATGTTGCCGTATGGGGACGACCCGGCTTGTAATGGCTCGCTGCCAGTGATGCTATATGCCCACGGAACAACGGTTGATAAGGGTTATGACCTGTCCCGGTTTATCATTGACTCGGGAAATGCAGCATCTAAAGAGGCAGTGTTGCTGCTGGCGGCCTATGCTGCCAACGGCTATGCGGTGATCGCCCCGAACTATGCAGGGTATGCCGATTCTTCGCTGGGTTATCACCCCTATGTAGATGAAAAGCAGCAGTCCACTGAAATGATTGATGCCCTGGAGCATGCCCGAAACTATGCAGGTATGTTAGGTGCTGAGCTATCCCCTAAGCTGTTTATTTCAGGCTTGTCACAGGGTGGTTATGTGGCAATGGCGACACACAAGGCGTTGGAGGCCAAAGGTGAGACGGTAACAGCGTCATTGCCAATATCAGGGCCATACGCAATGCTGGACTTTGTTGACACCATTTTTGCGGGCTATGTTAACGCTGGTGCGACAGTTTTTGCACCGATGATTTTGACCTCATTGCAGAAGTCGGATGGCATCTATAACGATGCCAGTGAGGTTTATGACGCAAAGTATGCAGGGATTGCTGAAAACTTCCTACCAAAGTTAAGAGCAGAAGGTTCTGACAGCGTTGATCGGTCTGCGTTACCTGGTTCTGCAGTGTTTGGTGGTGAGCCACCCACAGATGCTAATCTGTTCAATAAGTTAGGCTTTGCGGACGATCACCTGCTGTCTGATGCATTCAGGCAAGCCTATTTGAGTGATGTTATGAACAATAGGGATACGCCCGTTTATAAGGTTCGTTCACTGATTGCAAAGCGCGATCTTCGTAACTGGCAGCCCGGTGCGCCAATGATGCTGTGTGGGGTAGCCTCTGATCCGGTGGTTTACTACCTGAATACCGAGGCAATGGTGGAATACTGGGCGGGAAATCCGTATGTATCCAGTGTGGATATGACTGAGCAAATGGCGGGTGTTCCCGTTATTGAGCTTCATCAGGCAACGGGGGCATTCTGTACTGGCGCGGCATTAAAATATTTTGCCAAGGTTATGTAACTCACAACAACGTTTTTCTTCGTAACATGCGGGACTGCCTAAAAACAGTCCCGTTTTCACATCAAATTTCCCTCTACCCTCATTTCCGTTTACTATCCCCATTTTGTATTCTTGAGCCGTTTCTGCACCATGACCGATACCAGTAATCATCGCCCACTTCGTAGTTTTGTGCTTCGCCAGGGCCGCCTGACCAATGGGCAAAAACACGCCTTAGCGCATCAATGGCCTAAGTTTGGTATTGAATTTTCGGAAGACCTGCTCAATTTCCCGGAAACCTTTGGCCGTGAGGCCCCCGTCACACTGGAGATCGGTTTTGGCAATGGTGACTCTCTGGCACAAATGGCAGCGGCAGCGCCTGAGCGGGATTTTATTGGCATTGAAGTGCATCGGCCGGGTGTGGGGCATGTGTTACACCTGGTTGGTGAGCATGAGTTAAGCAATGTGCGTGTCGTGAATCACGATGCGGTGGAAGTGATGAATCGCATGATTCCAGATGGTTCACTGGATCGGGTGCAGATTTATTTCCCTGACCCCTGGCACAAGGCGCGACACAATAAACGCAGAATTATAAAGCCGGAATTTGTTGCGCTGTTGGCGACCAAGTTACAGAAAGGTGGCGTATTGCACCTTGCGACCGACTGGGAAGATTATGCCATTCAAATGCTGGAAGTGATGACGGCGGCAGCGGATTACAAGAATCAGTCCGCTACTGGCACCTATGCTGAGCGGCCAGATTATCGTCCCTTAACCAAATTTGAAAACCGTGGCATTAAATTGGGACATGAAGTGTGGGACTTACTGTTTGAACGCATTTAAGCGCTACCGAATGATTTGCCTTCTATATAATGACAGAAAAGGTTGATGATCTGCCACACAAGGAAGAAGTGTTTCCCATAAGTTTGAAACACTGACAGAACTTGTAAGCTCAGTAATGTAAATATTTGTTAATTTTTTGTTCATCAAGGCTTGCTATATTGTCCCTCAAAATTTCTATCTGGGCGTTCTGTTCTGACTGTTCTCTCGGAGTCTAAATAATAAATGGGGAAAATATGTCAGCCTTTATCTCAAGAGCGTTGCTTGCTCTCACGCTATTGGGAGCCTCACTCCCAGTATTCGCACTACCCACCTTAGGTTTAGGGCCATTCGGCTCTGGGGTACAGGATGGTTCTGCGCCATTTAATGTCGATGGTAACTGTGCTTCCGCCACCGTCCTGGCAAATCCGGGGGATGACTGTGGTGATAGTAATAATCAGGTGCGGAGTCAGGATACCGTAATCTATAACTGGTCTGTAACCGCCAATAACTATACGCCGGGTCAGCCTGCTCTCAAGAATGTCGTTTTTGAGCAAGTGCTCAAGTCATCAGCCAATGCAGCGGTTACCTTCGATGGCATACCTGCAAGGTGTAAGGAAAAAGACGGTGGTGGCACCAATCCGCCCTCCAGCATTAGCACCGAAAGTAATGGCGACATTAAGTTGGTGTGTAACCTGGGTGAGTTTGATGAGGGTGAACAGTTGTCCTTTACTTCTGCGGTCAAAGTGCTGGGGGAGTCGTGGAATGGTTCAAGCTATACCAGCTCGCAGCGGGTTTATTCCAATGCAGACGATGGTACGCCTAATGCGACCACGGCAAGCTTTGCTGATATTGGCCCGACGCTTATTTCCTCGCGCCCAACTGTCGATCTCAGTAGTGGCGCGTTTCGCGGTTATTATACTTATGGTTCCAGAGATGTAGGGCAGGGGGTTGAGAGCGGCTACTACACTTGGGTCCATCTGCGGACATCGACAAACCGCCGTACAGGTAATGAAGCGCTTAGTCAACCTTTCGAATTCCTTTTGGATGTGTCTGCAACCAAGGACTCGGAAGATGGCCCGGATTATAGTACGTCTGGCTTTGAATACTATATGGTTAAGTGCAGGCCCAATCCCTATTTTTGGCAGGATCAAGTCTATGGTAATGAAAGCAAGGGGGTGAATGAGCCGATTGATAAAAAAGTAATAGACTCAGGGATCTGTAGTGAAAGTCGAACCGATCCAGACAATCCTGCCTCTCCTTATAAAATCACGATTAGTGGTGCAGATTTATCCGGTAGTCGCTTCCCCAAGCAGGCCGGTGGTGGGGTTGACCTGTCTGCTGGCCCTTATTATTTCACCAATGCCGTGGCGTTGTTTTTTATCCCAATGCGAGTTATTGATATGGCCGACGGGGTCATCAATGGTGATGGTGATATTTTCATTAAAGGTACCTTGAAAAACTTCGACCCGCTTGGCATGTCGGGTACTTCGAATTTCAATGCCGGGAAAGAGCCGGGGTATAACGGGCAACCCATGCCGGGCGGTGTTATTAGCAATAATATCGCGCCACCTTATCACTACCGCTTAATACCCAAAGGTAGCTTTGGTGACTATGCGCTTAAAAGTGTTCCAGACGAAGGGGATGGATATACCCCCTTCGTTGGAGGAGACTCTCATTCGGGACAAGGTGTACTAGCACCCGGACAGTCCTATCCAAATATGTTGCATTTTGGTAATGGCGGTGCCGTTGATTTAACCGATCCCAGGGGCTGTGTGGCTTTTGATAATACCACACAAAAATTAACCGATCGTGGCAACACTGGGGCAACGGCTGGCACCTATGCCTATGTGGGTAGCCGTAGCAAGGCTGGTTTCGACCACACAAACTATATTGTGGAATATGGCCATGCGGATTATACGGGTGATGATCCGTTATCCGGTGGCTATGATAACCAAACAGGTCTTTATGAGGGGAATTGGGATAGGCAACGGGCGGTGCGCTGTGATGATGACGTAACAGACTGGAAAACCGACCCTAATCAGGTGGGCAATGGCATTGATGATGTCAATCTGGTGCGGGTCAGGCTAAAAGATAGTGTGGCAAACACCGCCGCACTGACAAGCTCGCAGTACATCCGTCTTATGGTACCACTGCAAATACGTGAACAGTTTTATACCGGCCCACATGCGGGACAGGTGATACCGGCGGGAACGGTTGGGGCTGGCTTTGGTAGTGTGCGAAGTGATCAATGGATAAGCAACTGGACGACAAGAAGTTATAAAGCATCACCGCAAAATGGTTCTATAGATGGCGACCGAGTCATTATCTCTCGATCGACCGCTAGACTGGATTCCGAGTCACTCGCACCGAAGGCGGCGCCAGACTCCACCACCACGACGCTTGCCGGGGGGCAGATTGTCTGGAAGCTTACCACGTCCATACAAAGTTCGTTGCCAACGCCTCCACTAGAAAGTGGGGTACGGATTATTAATGAACTGCCGCCGGAGGTGTCTTATAACTCAAGCTGTACCGCAAACTATACCGATGCCAATGGCAATGTGATTGGTACGCCGCCCGACCTGGTACAAAGTAATACCGACCGTCATGGTAACGCCAAAACAGGCTATACCCGTCTGATTTGGAATCTTGGATCGGTGTATGCCAACACGCCTATTGCACCGCGGGTTATCTGTACGGACAGTGATCCGCTGGCATCGAATGGCACGCCGGTAGTGAACTATGCTGAAATCAGGGGGGACTCGTTAGCAAGTCCACTACCAAACCGCAGTGATGAGCATACAATTACACTGGAGCAGATTGGCTCGATTCGGGTGTCCAAGGAAGTGGATACGACTCTGGATAATGTGAATGAAGATCAAAAGTACACATTGTCCTGGGCAAACTTTGCGTCATCCTTTGCCATTGAACCACCTACCATCATCGATGTATTTCCACATAATGGCGATGGTAATGGAGGGAGTCCGAGAGACCCTAAGTCAAAATTCTCTGGGGCGCTTCGGTTGACTGGCGCACCCACCACAACCTGGCTAGGTGGCGGAACGGATGGTGCGCCATTGGGCACCTGGTACTACACCACAGATGCTCCGGCAACCATTAATTATGACCCGGACAATAATACTAGTAACTGGGTGACCGAGGCAGCCCTGGGCGGTGACTTTAGTCAGGTAACGGCGATCAAGTTTGTGTCGGCCCACAAACTGGAACAAGACGGTGACCCGCATCAGGGCATGAAAGCGACCTATACGTTGCAGGCCGGTGATCGTGCCAATCCTCAATCGGCGGCGGCGAATCAACCAGGTGACTCCTATACCAACCTGTTTACCTTGGACACGCCATCATTACCTGCGGCTCAGTTTTTGAAGTCAAATGCCACCACGGTTGAAGTGGCCAGCTACTATGTGGGTGACATGGTATTTGCCGATGTCAATGGTGATCTGAAATACACCGAGGGCGTGGATGTGCCTGCACCGGATGGCGTAACCGTGCAGTTACATAAAGCCTCCGATAACAGTCTGGTTGACAGCACGGTAACGGGCCTTGAAGGGCGTGGCCGTTATCTGTTTAAAGACGTGGGTGGTGGAGATTTTTATGTAACAATTCCGGCCAGTCAGTTTGCCAGCAATGCGGTGCTGAAATACTGGAATAGTCTGGTGACCGCCGCGGGGAACGACGATGACGTGAATGAAGATAATGATCAGGATGGTTACAGGACTGCAGCGGTTTCCGCATCGGGGGTGCGCACGCATGTGTTCACCCTATCGGCGATTCCACCGGCGCCCGGTGAAGCACCGAGGGGTAATGAGCCATTAGGTGATAATATTGCGGGGCTAACTATCCCCAGAGGCGACGACTTTACCAACCTCAGTATTGATATTGCGCTGAAACCAGCCCTGGACTTTGGTGATGCACCGGATAGTTATGGTGGTGCGGGGCACATGCAGGCACTTACGCCATTGGTGTATCTGGGGGTGATTTCGCCGGATACTGAATTGTCACCACAGAATCAGGCCAATGGGGGCGCCGATGGCACCGGCGATAATAACGCGAGCAAGCGCGATGAAGATGGCGTGAAGTTTATTGATCCGGTCAATACAACGGATACGCAGTTACGCACGCATGTCTCGGCAGTCAACAAAAGCAATCAGGCTGCCACGCTGATGGTTTGGGTGGACTTCAACCAGAACGGCACCTTTGATGCCGGGGAAGCGCGCTCGCGCGCCATCTCTGCCGGTTTTAACGGTATCGTGCAACTGGAGTGGCTTGATCTGCCAGCCGGTACTATTCAGTCTGGCCAGCTTTGGCTGCGGGCACGCATCTCGACCGATAGTAATCTGACTGCGGATAATGCCTCCGGTGCACTGTTTGATGGTGAGGTTGAGGACTATGTGGTGATGGTTGATGGGGGTGTCAATGTGTCCGGTCGGGTGTTTATCGACAGCAACAGCAGTGGCATCAGCGATGCCGGTGAACCAGGCATTGCCCGTCATACCGTGGTGTTATACGACACGGCGAACGGCACCTGCCAAAGTGCCTACACCGACGCGAATGGTCGTTATGCTTTTCGTGCCGTAGCCGCAGGGGACTATCAGGTGTATCAGGCGCAGGGTGAAACCGTCCCGGTGCCTCGCCAGTGTGACCCTGCACGGTTGAAGAACCCGTCAGGCTATGCCTCCACTTCTCCGGATGCGCTATCCTTTACGGTTGGCACGACTGACATTACCGGCAAGGATTTTGCCGAAAACAAAGGGCCGGTGTTTGAGCCAGATCATCGAAGCGACATATTACCGGGCAATGTGGTGTTCTATTCACACACTTTTAGCACCCCCACATCCGGCAGCGTACGTTTTACTACGTCGCCTGATCTGGCTACTACGTCGGGATGGAGCCATCTGACCTACCGCGATACAAACTGTGACGGTGTCTTGAACGGAACGGAAGCGAACACCCCGATTGAAGGCATGAACTTTGGGGTGAATGCAGGTAGTCGTTTCTGTATTGTCAATAAGGTCTATGCCCCGGCTGATCGTCCTCATGGTGATCAGTATCCGATCACAACAACGGCAGCGTTCACCGCAACGGGTGCAACAAGCGCCGTTAATCTGCCGGTGCAGGATGTGACAACCGTGGGTGGCAAGCTGAACCCTACAACGCCGGTGACACCGGAGGTAGGCAGTTCACGGCTGGTATTGAGAAAGACCGTGCAAAACACCACACAGAACACGCCTGAAACAGAAACGCTCAATCAGGCAAGACCGGGGGATTTTCTGACGTACCGTATCTATTATCGTAACGCAGGCACCGGCCCAATTACCGATCTGGAAATTGATGACGCGATACCTGATTACACAGGTTATGTGACCAACAGTGCCCGTTGTGCTAATCAGCCGGCTGGTCTTAACTGTGTGCCGAATGTGGCCCTGCCGGATTTAAAGTGGCTATTTACTGGCACTTTATCAGGCGGCGCTAAAGGGGCGGTGAGTTATGAAGTGATGGTTGATCAGTGATGCGTTAGGCACATCATGTATCAAACTAAAGAACCCACCACTGCGGTGGGTTTTTGTTAATTTTTTGTTCATCAAGACTTGCTATATTGGCGTCCAAATTTCTATCTGGGCGTTCTGTTCTGGCTGTTCTCCCAGAGTCTAATAAAAAATGGGGAAAATATGTCAGCTTTCATATCAAGGGCGTTACTCGCTCTCATACTACTGGGAGCCTCGCTCCCTGTATTTGCACTACCCACCTTAGGTTTAGGCCCATTCGGTCCTGGAGTACAGGATGGTTCTGCACCATTTAATGCCGATGGCAATTGTGCTTCCGATACCGCCCTGGCAAATCCGGGGGATGACTGTGGTGAGAAGAATAACCAGGTACGGACCCAGGATACCGTGATCTATAACTGGTCTGTAACCGCCGGCAACTATACGCCGGGTCAGCCTTCTCTCAAGAATGTTATTTTTGAGCAAGTGCTCAAGCCATCAGCGAATGCAGTGGTTACTTTCGATAAAATACCTATAAGGTGTACAGAAGAGGCTGGGGGTGGTACCAATCCGGTATCCAGTATTACTACCGAAAGCAATGGCGACATTAAGTTGGTGTGTAACCTGGGGGAGTTTAATGAAGGTGAACAGTTGTCCTTTCCTTCTGTGGTCAAAGTGCTGGGGGAGTCCTGGAACGGCTCAAGCTATACCAGCTCACAGCGGGTATATTCCAATGCTGATGATGGGACACCTAATGCGGTTACGGCAAGCTTTGCTGATATTGGCCCGACGCTCATTTCCTCACGCCCGAGTGTTGATCTCAGTAGTGGCGTATTTCGTGGCTATTACTTATATGGTGCCAGAGATGTGGGGCAGGGGGTCGAGAATGGTTACTATACTTGGGTTAATCTGCGGACATCGACAAACCGTCGCACGGGCAACGAAGCGCTTAGTCAACCGTTCGAGTTCCTTTTGGATGTGTCTGCAACCAAGGGCGCTGAAAACGGCCCGGACTATAGTGTATCCGGCTTTGAATATTACATGGTTAGCTGTTCCCCTAACCCCTATTTTTGGCACGATCAGGTCTATGGTAGTGAAAGTAAGGGGTCGGGTGATCCGATTGATAAAAAAGTAATAGACTCAGGAACTTGCAGTACCAGCCGAACTGACCCCGCTAATCCTGCCTCTCCTTATAAAATAACGATTAGCGGTGCGGACTTATCTGGTAGTCGCTTCCCTACGCAAGCCGGTGGTGGCATTGACCTGTCCGCGGGTCCTTATTATTACACTAATACCGTGGCACGGTTTTTTATCCCGATGCGAGTCATTGATATGGCCGATGGGGTTATCAATGGTAGTGGTGAGATTTTTATCAAAGGTACCTTGAAAAACTTTGATCCGTTAGGCATGTCGGGTACAGAAAACTTCAATGCTGGAAAAGAACCGGGCTATAACGGGCAGCCCATGCCAGGCGGTAGTATTAGTAATAATATCGCGCCACCTTATAGCTACCGCTTAATACCCAAAGGTAATTTTGGCGATTATGCATTTAAAAGCAATAGAGATACGGGGGCAGGCTACAGTTTCTTCATTCCAGGAAACTCTCATTCAGGGCAGGGTGTGTTAGCACCTGGGCAGTCCTATCCACATACACTACATTTTGGTAATGGTGGTGCGGTTGATTTAACCAATCCTAGAACCTGTGTAGCCTTTGACAATACCACACAAAAATTAACAGATCGTGGCAATACCGGCGGGACTACCGGAACCTATGCCTATGTGGGCAGCTATGCTAGTAGTGGTTTTGATTATACAAATTATATTGTGGAGTATGGTCATGCGGACTATACGGGCGATGATCCGCTGTCCGGTGGTTATAACAACCAAACGGGTCTTTATGAGGGGCACTGGGATAAGCAGAGGGCAGTGCACTGTGACGATGATGTAACAGACTGGAAAACTGACCCTACTCAGGTGGGCAATGGCATTGATGATGTTAACCTGGTACGAGCCAGGCTAAAAGACAGTGTGGTAAACACCGCCGCACTGACCAGCGCACAATACATCCGTTTTGTCGTACCGCTGCAAATACGTGAACAGTTTTATACTGGCCCACACGCGGGCGATGCGATACCGTCTGGAACGGTTGGGGCAGGCTTTGGTAGTGCGCGAAGTGATCAATGGGCAAGCAACTGGACGACAAGAAGGTATAAAGCGTCACCGCAAAATGGTTATACTGACGGTGACCGAGTCATTATCTCCAGATCGACCAGTAGACTGGATTCCGAGTCCCTCACACCACTGGCGGCACCTGGCTCCACCACCACGACGCTTGCCGGTAGACAAATTGTCTGGAAGCTTACTGCAGCCATACAGAGTATGATGCAAGAACCTCCACAAGAAAGTGGGGTGCAGATTATTAATGAACTACCGCCAGAGGTGTCTTATAACCAAAACTGTACTGCGAACTACACCGATGCCAGTGGTAATGTGATTGGTACGCCGCCCGATCTGGTGCAAAACAATACGGGCCGTAATGGTAATGCAAAGCCCGGTTACACCCGTCTGATCTGGAACCTTGGATCGGTATTTGCGAATGATGCGATTACACCACGGATTATCTGTACGGATAGTGATCCGCTGGCGCCCAATGGTACGCCGGTGGTGAACTATGCAGAAATCAGGGGGGACTCGTTAGCAGACCCATTACCAGCCCGCAGTGATGAGCATACGATCACGTTGGAGCAAATTGGCTCGATTCAGGTGTCCAAGGAAGTGGATACAACCTTGGATAATACGAATGAAAATCAAAAGTACACATTGTCCTGGGCAAACTTTGCCCCATCTTTTGCCATTGACCCGCCGACTATTATCGACGTTTTTTCGTATAACGGGGACGATAACGGGAGCAATGCAAGGTCACCCAAGTCAAAATTCTCTGGTGTACTCAGGCTGACCGGTGCACCTACCACGACCTGGCTAGGTGGCGAAACAGACGGTGCGCCATTGGGCACCTGGTACTACACCACGGATGCTCCGGCAACCATTAATTATGACCCGGACAATAACAATAGTAACTGGGTGACCGAGGCAGCCCTGGGCGGTGACTTTAGTCAGGTAACAGCGATTAAGTTTGTATCGGCGTACCCATTGGAAAAAGATGGTGATCCGCATCAGGGCATGAAAGCGACCTATACGTTGCAAGCCGGTGATAGTGCTAATCCATTATCTACTGCGGCGAATCAGCCGGGTGATGCCTACACCAACCTGTTTACCTTGGACACGCCATCATTACCCGCGGCTCAGTTTTTGAAGTCAAATGCCACCACGGTCGAAGTGGCCAGCTACTATGTGGGTGATCTGGTGTTTGCCGATGTGGATGGCGACCTGAAATACACCGAGGGCGTGGATGTGCCTGTGCCGGATGGCGTCACTGTTCAGTTACATAAAGCCTCCGATAACAGCCTGGTTGACAGCACCGTGACGGGCATAGAAGGGCGTGGCCGTTATTTGTTTAAAGACGTGGGTGGCGGGGACTTCTATGTAACAATTCCGGCCAGTCAGTTTGCCAGCAATGCGGTGCTGAAATACTGGAACAGTCTGGTCACTACCGCAGGGAGTGACGATGACGTGAATGAAGATGATGATCAGGATGGTTACAGGACTGCAGCCGTTTCCGCATCGGGTGTGCGTACGCATGTTTTCACCTTATCAGCGACCGCTCCATTGCCGGGTGAATCCCCTAAGGGGAATGAGCCGTTAGGCGATAATGTGGCAGGGCTAACTATCCCTCGAGGCGACGACTTTACCAACCTCAGCATTGATATTGCGTTGAAACCGGCCCTGGACTTTGGTGATGCACCGGATAGCTACGGAGGTGCGGGTCACGCGCAGCCGCTTACACCACAAGTGTATCTAGGGGTGATCTCACCAGATACTGAGCTGTCACCACAGAATCAGGCCAATGGGGGAACCGATGGCACTGGTGATAATAACGCGAGCAAGCGCGATGAAGATGGCGTGAAGTTTATTGATCCGGTCAATACAACGGATACGCAGTTACGCACGCAGGTCTCGGCGGTGAATAAAAGCAACCAGGCTGCCACGCTGATAGTTTGGGTTGACTTCAACCAAAACGGCACCTTTGATTCCGGTGAAGCACGCTCGCGTGCCATCCCTGCCGGTTTTAACAGTGTCGTACAACTCGAGTGGCTGAATCTGCCGGCTGGTACCATTAAGCCCGGCCAGCTCTGGGTACGGGCGCGCATCTCAACCGATAGTTATCTGACCGCAGACAATGCCTCTGGTGCACTGTTTGATGGTGAGGTTGAGGACTATGTGGTGATGGTTGATGGGGGTGTCAATGTGTCGGGTCGAGTATTTATCGACAGTAACAGCAGTGGCACCAGTGATGCCGGTGAACCAGGCATTGCCCGTCATACCGTGGTGTTATATGACACGGTGAACGGCACCTGCCAAAGTACCTACACCGACGCGAATGGTCATTATGCCTTTCGTGCCGTGGCCGCAGGGGACTATCAGGTGTATCAGGCGCAGGGTGAAACCGTCCCCGTGCCTCGCCAGTGCAACCCTGCGCAACCGAAGAACCCGTCAGGCTATGCCTCCACTTCGCCGGATGCGTTATCCTTCACGGTTGGCACGACTGACATTACCGGCAAGGATTTTGCTGAAAGCAAGGGGCCGGTGTTTGAGCCTGATCACCGAAGTGACGTATTACCGGGCAATGTGGTGTTCTATCCACACACCTTTAGTACCCCGACATCGGGTAGCGTACGCTTTACCACGTCACCTGACCTGACGGATGCTGCACCGGGATGGAGCCATCTGACCTACCGCGACACAAACTGTGATGGTGTATTAAACGGTACCGAAGCAAACACCCCGATTGAAGGCATAAACTTTGGGGTGAATGCAGGTAGTCGTTTCTGTATTGTCAATAAGGTCTATGCACCGGCTGATCGTCCTCATGGTGATCAGTATCCAATCACAACCACGGCAGCATTTACCGCAACAGGTGCAACAAGCGCTGTGGCTTTGCAGGTACATGATGTGACCACTGTGGGTGGCAAGGTAAGTCCTGCAACATCGGTGACGCTGGAGGTGGGAAGCTCACGGTTGGTGCTGAGAAAGACCGTGCAAAACAAAACACAGAATACGGCTGAAACAGAAACACTCAACCAGGCAAGGCCGGGTGATTTTCTGACGTACCGTATCTACTATCGTAATACAGGCACTGGCCCAATTACCGATCTGGAAATTGATGACACGATACCGGATTACACCGGTTATGTGACCAACAGTGCCCGTTGTGATAATCAGCCGGCCGGCCTTAACTGTATGCCGGAGGTAGATGTGCCGGATTTAAGGTGGCTATTTAGTGGCACCTTACCAGGTGGCGCTAAAGGCGCGGTGAGTTATGAGGTAATGGTTGATCAGGGCACTTTACCAGGCGCTGTGAATGACAACGATGTCGATTCGTACACGACAGATGATTTACAGTGAGTGTAACTTATTGATTCTTTAGTATCATAAGTCAAACAAGGAACCCACCATTTACGGTGGGTTTTTTATTAAATAGCACGCTATTGTGGATTTCTCCAAGTGGAAAAACGTTTGTAGCATTTTTCTGGATTGTCATTGGTGAATTATGTCGTTAGATTGCACTCATAATACTAAACAGATTGGAGAGTCAAACGGGTGGCAATTTTAAATTCAGTGGTTAGTGGTGTCACCGAGCGCATTGTGAAGCGCAGCGAACGGTCACGCGCTCTGTACCTACGCCGAATGCAGGAAGCGCTCAAACACAGCGGTCGCCAGAGTCTTGGTTGTACGAATTTGGCGCATGGTTTGGCGGCGGCACCGGAAGGTGACAAGATTTTGTTAAAGCAGGAGCGCCCGCCAAATCTGGGCATTGTAACGGCTTACAATGATATGTTGTCGGCACATTCACCCTATGCGCGTTATCCGGCACTGATCAAACAAGCGGCACGTCACAACCATGCAGTGGCTCAGGTAGCAGGGGCAACGCCCGCCATGTGCGATGGCGTGACGCAGGGCGAGCCGGGGATGGAGTTGTCGCTATTCAGTCGTGATTTGATTGCGATGAGTACGGTAGTGGCGTTATCGCATAATATATTTGATGGCGCGATGTACTTGGGCATATGCGACAAAATTGTACCGGGTTTGCTGATTGGGGCACTGCGCTTTGGTTATCTGCCAGCAATATTTATCCCATCCGGCCCAATGGACAGCGGCATTAGTAATAGCGACAAGGCCAGGGTACGCCAGCGTTATGCTGAGGGTAAGGCAAGCCGCGACGAGCTATTGGAGTCAGAGTTGGCGGCCTACCATAGTGAAGGCACTTGTACGTTTTATGGCACGGCCAACAGCAACCAAATGCTCATGGAAATCATGGGCCTGCATGTTCCGGGGGCGGCGTTTGTTCCACCCTACGGTGACTTGCGTGACGCTTTGACCCGTGAGGCCGTCAGTAAATTATTGGCGATGACCAAAGGCGCAGGTGATTACAAGCCCTTGATGGATGTGCTTGACGAGCGAACCATTGTAAATGGCATGATTGGCTTAATGGCAACAGGTGGGTCAACTAATCATACCATTCATCTGGTGGCAATGGCGCGCGCGGCGGGCATTCAAATTGATTGGAATGACTTTAATGATCTCTCTGAAGTGATTCCTATGCTGGCTAGAGTTTATCCAAATGGTCAGGCCGATATTAATCAATTCCATGCAGTGGGTGGTGTGGGGTCAGTGATTCGTGAACTACTCTCGGCAGGTTTACTACATGAAGATGTGGAGACAGTGAGTGGTACAGGGTTATCGGCTTATGCGCAAGAACCTTATTTGCAGGATGGTGTGCTGACGTGGCGTGACTCGCCATTAGCTGGCAACTCGGAAATTTTGGCAACCGTTGAGCAGCCATTCAGTGACAAGGGTGGCATTAAATTAATGTCCGGCAATCTGGGGCGAGCGGTAACCAAGGTGTCCGCAGTTGATCCGGCCAATTGGCTGATCGAAGCACCGTGTCGCCTGTTTGACTCTCAGGAAGCAGTGCAGGCTGCATTTAAAGCGGGAGAGTTAGATCGTGATGTAGTGGTTGTGGTGCGTTTTCAGGGGCCGAAAGCCAATGGAATGCCGGAACTGCATAAACTGATGCCTGTGCTGGGCGTACTTCAGGACCGTGGTTATCGTGTCGCCTTGGTGACAGACGGGCGCTTGTCCGGTGCATCCGGCAAAGTGCCAACGGTAATCCACATGACGCCGGAGTGCATCAAGGGTGCAGGTTTATCCCTACTGCGCGATGGTGACAGGGTGCGCGTTGATTGTACAACGGGGGCGGTCAATGCCTTGGTTGATGATGAGGTCTGGAATCGTCGGCAGCCGCAGATCACACACACGACCGCGAGTCACTTTGGTATGGGGCGTGAACTGTTTGCTGCATTTCGCAACAATGTGGGGGATGCTGAGCGAGGGGCTTGTTCGTTTGATGCGGAATTTTAGTGGGCAGATTGGGTGTTTTAAGCAATGAATGACACAATAAAGGAAATGTAATGGTTAAAAATGATGTATTCGCGGCACTGGGGAATAATCCAGTTATCCCTGTCCTGGTGGTGGAAAATGTGGATCATGCCGTGCCAATGGCGAAAGCCCTGGTCGCAGGCGGCCTGACTGCGTTGGAGGTCACATTGCGTACAGCTTCGGCGTTGCAAGTAGTGAAGCGTATTGCCAATGACGTGCCTGAAGTAATTATCGGTGTGGGAACGGTGGTACGCGCAGAGCAGTTTGAGCAAGTGAAAAAAGTGGGTGCTCAATTTGTCGTGAGTCCGGGCTGTACGGAAACACTGGCAAAAGCCGCGCAGGATGCTGACATGCCATTTTTGCCGGGTGCTGTCACGGCATCGGAAATCATTGCGGCAATGGAACTGGGAATTAGCGACCTGAAATTCTTTCCAGCGGGTACATCCGGTGGTGCAGCGGCCTTGAAAAGCTTTTCTAGCGTATTTCCTGATGTACGTTTTTGCCCAACAGGCGGGGTGAAGGCGGTAAATATGGCAGATTATTTATCCCTGCCAAATGTTGCTGCTGTGGGGGGGAGTTGGCTGGTTAATTCCGAACTGTTGAATAGTGGCAACTGGAGCGAAATTACCCGCTTAGCCAGCAGTGCCAAGGCACAGGCAGAGGGAATTTTAGCCACGCCACCTACTCACCGCTGATACGTTGGTTGCCCAATATGCTAGCCCGATTCGTCGTGTATAAGCCACAGTGACGATACAGGAAAAAGCCGCCCGGAATTATTGCGTAACTCCCCTTATAACATTGTCGAACTATCACTATTCACACTTATAGAGAAATCACCATGTTGGATGCTTGGCAGCAGCGCATAATTGCGATCAGATCAAATCGTTTGTTTGAATTTCTTGCGGTAAGCGTCATTATGCTTTCCGCATTACTCATTGGCGCGCACACCTACACCGATACGGGACAGCCTACCCACGGCAGTATGCTGCTTTCGGTGCTGGATATCTTTGTCACCTTGTTTTTTCTGGTGGAGATTTTAATCCGCTTCTTCGCAGAGCAGGATAAGAAAGAGTTTTTCAAAAGTGGCTGGAATGTCTTTGATACGCTCATCGTTGCGATCAGTTTGATCCCCATTGATAATTCAGAAATGGCGGTGCTAGGTCGCTTGATTCGTATATTCCGGGTGTTACGGATGGTATCGATCATCCCTGAATTGCGTATCTTGCTGAACTCATTACTCAAAGCGTTGCCACAATTGGCTTACGTCATCATGTTGATGTTCATCATTTTCTATATCTATGCAGCCATTGGTAGCACCTTGTTTGAGACGGTTAACCCTGAACTGTGGAGAAACATCAGTATCGCCATGCTGACATTGTTTCGGGTAATGACCTTCGAGGACTGGACGGATGTGATGTACGAGACCATGAACCATGAGAATGGCTCGCCCTATAGCTGGATTTATTATTTAAGTTTTATCTTTTTCACCACCTTTGCTTTTCTGAATATGATCATTGGCATTGTGGTTAATGTGATGGAAGAGGAGCGGCAGAAAGCGTATGAAGCCGATCACCCTGATGAGCCGGATTTAACAGAACTGCGAGCGGAAATTCGGGAGTTGAAGCAGCTTATACTGGAGTCCAGGCAGTCATCATAACGATATTGCCGTTATCCTTTCGGGCAGCAATCGTGCCCGATTTCCTGCATGAGTGTGTAGCTGCTTACTGATTCATCATGTCTTGAGGCAGTGAGTCGGCACACACTTTGCTGTATTAAGAATCAAGGGATACCGGTAAGCAATTCCCTGGGTGAGCGGCGGTGAGTGTCTACTTTTCCAAGCCAAATCGCAGTGCGCCAGGTTCTGGAAACAGGCGAGTGAGTACACCGGTTTTACACAGTCTTTCATGTTCTGCAACTGCGGCCTCCTTGCCCAAAACCACATAGGCGAATAAACCTGCTTCCGCCACATCGCATTGATAAATAGCTTGCAAACGGATCTTTAACCCCGCCATTTTTTGTGGAATCAGCTTGCGTTGTTGCCGTTGCCAATCAACATCGGCTAATGCCAAGCGCCCTGCCCAGCGTGCCGGATGACTCACTGCCCAATCGTCTTGTCGCTTAGTCAATCCTTGCAGAATATCATCAGTTGCCCAGACAAAACCTAGCCGGATACCCGCCAAGCCAAAGAATTTGCCAATGGAGCGCAATACGATCAGGCCTTCACTGGGCTTTCGGGTAATCAAACTGCCTTCCGGGGTCAAGTCCATGAATGCTTCATCGACCACTAGCCAGCCATCGCGTTGTTGTAGTTGATGATGCCATCGGTGTAATTGCTCTGGTAAATAGCGGTGGGCGGTGGGGTTGGTTGGGTTGACTAATACCAGCACATCCAGTGATGACAGTTGGTCATCAATGTCGTCGTGGTGAAGTGAAACGATCTCGTGACCGGCTGCCTGCCATGCTTGTTGGTGGCTATGATAGGCTGGCTGGATAATGCCGACGCGACTCTTTTGGCGTAGTTTGGGGAGGCACTGAATGGCCTCTTGTGAGCCTGAAACCGGCAGCAAGGCGGCGCTGCCATAGTAAGCGGCAGCGGCTAATTCCAGTCCATCATTTACTTCTGGTAGTCTTTGCCAAACCTTTGTGGGGACTTCAGGGAGCGGATAACTCACTGGATTAATGCCGGTTGAGAGGTCAAGCCAATTTTCCAAAGGGATATGGTAGCGTTCGCTGGCGCGTTTCAGTTGTCCGCCGTGTTGATGAGTGGGGTGCATGATGTTCCTGTTAAAAGGTGCCAAAGAGGGCGAGCGTAAGTGCAATCACGATCCAAAGATACACGCTGCGATCAACTAGGGTGAGTGCACGGCTTAAGTCTTCGGGAGTGGGGGGATGGCCGATACCCAGTGCAGGGCGTTGTTTGATTGTCCCGTGATAGACGGCATTGCCACCTAAGCTTAAATTCAATGCTCCAGCACCGGCCGCCATCACGATCCCCGCATTGGGGCTGTACCATTGGCCGGACTGTGCTGCCCACGACTGCATGGCATTTTTGAAGTTGCCGACAAGGGCATAACTCAAGGCGCAGAGGCGGGCGGGCATCAGGTTCAATACGTCATCCACACGTGCGGCAAACTTGCCGAACTGTTCAAACTGTGAATTGCGGTATCCCCACATTGCATCCAGCGTGTTGCTCAGACGGTATAACACCACCAGCGGCGCGCCACCAATAGCTAGCCAGAATAGCGGCGCAAAAATCGCATCACTGCCATTTTCCAGTACGGATTCAATCCCACCACGACTGATTTCGGAGATGGTTAATTGGGAGGTGTCACGGCTGACAATCCAACTGAGTTTATAACGTGCTTCTTCCAGATCGTTGGCTAATAGTGCCCGCTCCACCCATCGTCCGTGTTGTCTGAGGCTCTGCCAGCCAACAGCCAGATAACCACAGAGAATACTCATCCACCAGCCGCCTAGGGCGTTATCAATCAACCAGACCAGCAATACCACAGGTATTACAGCCAAACACCAGGCCACCGCACCTTTGCCAAGCCTTGCCGTGCCTTGGTTAAGTTTTAGCTCCAGATAATCCGCCATGACACCAAAGCCTACCAGCGGATGAAAGCGTTTGGGTTCACCCAGTAAGCGGTCAGCGAGTAACGATAATGGAAGCGTTAGCAGAGAGAGCATAACGGATGGCACGACGAATAAAGCGGGTGAGGTTATCAGCAGCAGGGACAGGAATCACCTGTTTTGATTATTTTTGGGTATAAAGTTGGAGGTGAAAAACGGGCAACATTTCTGTTAGCCCGTTTCGGCGGTTTGTCTGCGAGTCAGGTGCAAATCTCCATCCAGCCAAACCGCAGTGATGAAAAATGATGATTACAAGGTTAGTTGTAAAGTGTAGGCGCACCCAGCTTAGTGTGAATGTCGTTACATACTTGCTCAGACAGCTTTAGACCCTGACGGAGACTATCCAGGTAAACCGCTTCTTCTTTTGTATCCAGAGTAATGGCCATTAGAGACATCAGGTAAACCTGCTGCTCAAGACCTGCGGGTACGCTGGCAACCAGACCATTAATATCCATCGGTGCTGCCAGTTCATTGCGTACAAACTCCGCTTCCTCTGCAGATACATCGCCCAAATGTTCAGTGATCTTTGCCTGCTCATCGTCACTCAACTCGCCATCAGCTTTTGTTGCACTAATCATGGCACGAAGCAGAATTTCTGCATTTTTCTCGTCTTGTTGAGAAACCTGCTCAGGCTCTTTACCTGCCAAAGCATCGTTAAACATTTTGCCAAAGTCACGCTGACCACCCTGAGCCGGTGCAGTTGCTCCACCCAGTTGACTTAACAAGCCACCCAGGCCGCCAGTGCTGGCTGCGGCGCCCTGACCACTTAAACCGGCAATCAGATCACCAATGCCACCACCAGAACCACCTTGCTGACCGCCACCCAACACGCTACCCAGTAACCCGCCAAGGCCACCGCCCGACTGCGCATTGCCACCACCTGTTAATTGCCCCAGCAGGCTGCCCAGACCGCCTTGTGAGTTGTTGCCACCCATCAGGCCGCCCAACATTCCGCCAAGTCCACCACCTGCATTGCTGCTGTTGCCGCCGTTTAGCACCTTGCCAACGCCTTTTGCCATGATGACGCCCATAGCAACCTTGCCTAGTGTTTTCATTAAACTCATTTTGATATGTCTCCAAAGTATAGAAATTATGTGATTATTGTTTGGCCGCAAGATAATAGCAGCAAAGCGATTGATAAATTGCTATTTTTCTAAGATTTTCTGTTTCTCAGGCTTTAGTAGAGATTGCAACAGAAGGGTTCAAAGACGCTATTTTAATAATCCGGCGGTATCGTTTCTTGTCAGAGGTTGTTGCCTCCATAGATAATGTGGCCTTTAAACATTCACAACTACATCCATCATGAAAAAAACGGGAATTATGATCTGCGGCCACGGGAGTCGCTCAAAGGTTGCGGGCGATGAGTTCGGCTTACTGGCTAAGGGGTTAAAGGCGCGCTATCCGCAGCTTCCTGTTGAATATGGCTTTCTGGAATACTCGGCACCGAATATCCACATGGGGCTAAATCGCATGGTGGCGCAGGGGGTGGAGGAAATTTATGCCGTGCCCGGTATGTTGTTTGCGGCGACGCATGTAAAAAATGACATTCCTTCGGTGTTGACCACTTTTCAGAACAAGCACAATGGCTTGACGATCCATTATGGCCGTGAACTGGGCTTGCATCCGCTGATGATCAAGGCATTTGAGGCGCGTATATTAGAAGCCTTGGGTATGCAGGAAGTACCAGAGCCAGGTGCGTTGTATGACACGATGCTGGTGGTGGTCGGGCGTGGTACCTCGGATACGCTGGCGAATGCAGAGGCGGCAAAAATGGCGCGCGTTGTTGCTGAGGACCTCGGCTTTGGCTGGACAGAAACCGTTTATTCCGGTGTGACCTTCCCGTCAGTGGGGCGTGGTTTGGAAATGGCCCTGAAACTGGGGTACAAAAAAATAGTGGTTGCACCTTATTTTTTATTCTCCGGTCGCCTGATTGACCGCATTCATAACTACGTGGCGCACGTTGCAGAGCAAAACCCCGATGTGACGTTGATGATGGCGCACTACTTGAGTGATCAGACGCATGTTATTGATACATTCGTGGCGCGGATCGAAGAATGTATGACGGGTGAGATTGTAGATAATCACGACCTGATGCGGTCATTCCATGAACGGCTGGCCAGTGGTGAGGTGGATATTCATCACCATCATGCCGAGTTTCAGCCAGGGGATGAGGAAAGTCATGATCATCACCATGATTACGACCACAGCCACTCTCACGTACATACTCACGATCACAGTCACGCACATAGCCACGGCCATACCCATGCAGCTAGTGCAGATAAAAACAAGAGCGCATCCAGTGCCGAGGAACACACTCGTGCACATGGGCATTCGCACGGAATTTACAAGCATATTGCACACCCGCATGGCCCGCGCACGATGGTGGATGATAATTTGTGTTATTGCTTTATGAGCCAGTTGCCGGAAGCTGTGATTGAGGAGGAGCGGAGAATACGCAAAGAGAAGGGGATTAAACCAGCGCGCGACAAGCCACCACATTGATGGCTCAGGCTACTCTTTACGAGGCGGGGGCGGCTTTGGAAACACCTGAATCGCCCCGCTTCATTGGGTAATGGCTCGAAAGACGAGGCAAGGCTTGTCTGCAATACGGAGCAACAGACATTGTTATTTTGGAAATAGCGCCTGCTGAATCCGCTCGAAAACTGCAAATTCCCGCCGACTAAAGCTGTGACTGGCGAGCATCCGATTGAGCACTTGCATCAGCTTTAGCTCAATCTCAGGATACTCTGAAATTTTTTCCTTCAGCACATCCAGATAAACTTCGAAGTCACTGTCAAAGCGGGATGCTTCTTCGTGTAACTTACTCACCTGTTCATCGCTCAGACCAAAGTCCTGCCTAAAGAAATCGGCAAATCGTTGTTTTTCCTTACTGGTCTCGATTTCATCAGCGGTAATGGTGTGGTAAATCACCACCGCAAACGCACGTTGCAGCGTTGTGTCTTCTCTATCAAGGTGCTCAAGGGTTCCGAGGTGATCAAACCATGCTCTGAGTTTGGACGGCATTATTGACTCCGTATTATTCGTGTGATGGCGACACTAGCAAATTTTGGTGTGCGGCATTTTGACCTAAATCAGAAGCAGAATCAGTGAGGGTAATCATAGTGAATGTTGCCTCCCTTCACTATTTTCACCCTGTTCAACTTGTCCGAAGCCCACATAATGAACCGGGATCTAAGCGATATCCTGTTACCCAGCCTTTTTCTTGCCTCGGTATAAAATGGATATTCCTGCACGTTGTTCAGCTCAGGGGATACGCCATTAAAAAAGTGCTTGGCACTGTTCACGTAGAAATACATTTCCGCATTGTGATTGCCCATTTTTTTGACGTAACGGTTACTAATTTTCAGCCCTGCCTTATCCACTGCATCAAAGACGATAGCAAGCTGCGGTATCTTGTTAAAGCTATCCCGTAAAAAGGATTGAATGGCCGCTTCCTTAAAGTAGTGAAATAAGCCTGAAGCCACAAATAGTGTTGGTAAACGACTGTCAATGTCATTGATCCATTGGGTATCTAAAAAAGAACTGGCGATACAAGTGTCCTTGTCGGTTTCTGGCAAAATCTGTTGCCGCATGGCAATCACGTCGGGCAAGTCCAGTTCATAAAAATGCGCTGTCTTTGTGTCGATACGATAGGCAGAGGTATCCAGTCCAGCGCCTAAATTCACAATGTTACCGTTAGGGTATTTCTTGATAAAAGCACGTACTTCGTTGTCCAGCAGAAAATAGCGCGTTGCACTGGCAAGGTAATAATACTCCGTGTCATTGATCTGCATACTGTGCTTTGGAATTAAGGGCTCTAATTTCAAGGATTGCTCGTCATAAAAGAAATCTGGGTAGCGCCTGGATACATAAATTCGCCCTAACAGTGGGATGTACAGCGTGTCTTCCACTGAATTGAAATGGCTTGGTTTTTTGTTGTTCACCGTGCGCTTACCTCTATATTAAAAGAGGGAGTAATGCCCTGTTTTAGTATGCTATTTATCTGAATTACGGGGTAATTCTTCCAAGTTGAAACGCTGTTGCTCCAAGACCTTATTGATCTGCTGTTCGCTCAGTCCGGCTTGCTCCAATGATTCCTTTAGTTGCTCAACTCCTTTTAAAAATGCTTGCTTGGCTTGAACCACGCTATCAATGATAAATTGGGCATCTAAATCGCTTTCCAGGCGGTAAAACTTCACGTTGGAAACACAACGGTGAAACCAGTCGAACTTAGCCGTTACTTCCTGAATGGCGATTGTCCCATGTGCTTCACTAACCCCTTCATGGCCTAGGTAAACACTACCCTGAATATTATCAAAGCCATGCTTATAGAGGATATTTTTTATGTCTATATAGGCATTATTCCAACTATTACTGTGATAGTTGTCTTTTAGACAATTTGTGTCCATGTCGAAAGTGATTAAGTATCTGCTCATTGCTTTCAGTCAGTTAGCATTGATAGCTTTTTTACCACGGGCAATGCCTTCCAAAAGGTAGGCCGACCATGCTCTATGGCTAGAACCGATCCCTTTGACTTGTGTAAATCCGCCAAAATTTTTTGTCGCTTAATGCTTCAGTGTTGTAACAAATTTAGCCCCACGACAGTGATATTATTATGTCACTGTTGTGGGTGGCAAGCCCTGCATCTGTTAACAATATAGAGGCTTGGGAGACTGTGTTAATCAAATGATAAAGATTCTCATTATTATTTATTACATGTAGTCTGCGTACTACATTGTAGTTATCGGCAAAAATGTGAAGGTTAACGTTGTTTATGGCTCTACAGTGCCTGATTCGGTACACGCCGGACATCATATTCCTATTAATGAAACTTACCTGCAAGAAGGGGCTGTTTGTAACTCGTTATCAGTTGAGCACTGAGGGAAGAATATGCAGGTTGACATCTTCAGGGCGAAGGAGCGAACTCAGATAGCATCAGCCGTATGGTGTCGGCAGGTGGCAGTATTACCAATATTGCAATATTTATCGGTGATGCCGACGGAAGTAAGGGCTTTTGGGGATGTGATGGTTTAAAACTCAACGATGAAGGGGAAATTTCTTCCACGCCTGCATTACTGGCTCGCAATCACAATTCACAGTTATCGCACGAGGCATCAATCGGCATGATTAGTGAAAAAAGTCGCCTACTTTATGGCTTCAAGTATGGGTGAAGATAAGGCCAGAAGTGTGTTGGCTAAAATCTGTTATCCACCGTTGTTGTCAGCTACACTGTTCAGACTATTTTTGATCAGCAGGTATTCTTATGACAACGGTTCGCCTTACTCTCCAACAAATCCATGACTTGAGCTATGACGCGCTGCGAAAATGTGGTGCCAGTGAGCTGCAAGCTGGGGTGGTGGCGCAGGAGCTTATGGATGCTGAGGCAGAGGGCATTCGCAATGTTGGCTTGGGCTACATTCACCTTTATTTAAATCATTTACGTTGCGGCAAGGTTATTGGTGATGCTGTGCCGGAGATTGTTCGTGAATCTGCGGCGGCCACGCTTGTTAATGCCAATCATGGCTTTTGTCACACTGCATACATGCACGTCGAGGAGCGCCTGATCGAAACAGCCAAGGCACAGGGCATTGGCATGATGGCGATTCATCACTCTTACTCCGCAGGCGTTTTGGGTTGGTTTGTGCGCCGACTGGCACAGCGCGGTTTAGTCTCACTGATGTTTGCCAACTCCTCCAAAGCCGTTGCTGCACATGGCGGAAAAGTGCCATTTTTTGGAACGAATCCTTTTGCCTTCGGTTCACCGCGGCAGGATGATGCACCTGTTGTTATCGATATGGCAACGGCTTCGACGGCTCGCGTCAACATTGTAAGAGCAGCCAATGAGGGGCGCTCCATCGAGCCGGGTCATGCCATTGACGCGCAGGGCAATCCAACCACTGATCCCGCAGCCGCCTTGAAAGGCGCACAGCTTCCGGTTGGCGGGCCAAAGGGCTTCGGGCTGGGCTTGATTGTGGACTTGATGGGTGGTGCATTGACGGGGAGTAACTGCTCGTATGAAGCCTCAATGTTCAGCACGAGTGAGGGTGGCCCGCCAAATGTTGGACAAAGTATCATCGCTTTCAACCCTGATTTTTACAGCGATGATTATCTCGCACATCTGGAAACCATGTTCACCGCGATGACTGAAGATAATGACGTGCGGATTCCGGGGGCACGTCGTCATTCCCTGCGTGAAAAGCACGAAGCGGAAGGTGTGGAAGTACCACAAGCATTACTGGATAAAATTGCGGAACTGAGTGCGTAATGGTGCAGGGATTTGTCTTATTACAATGCTTATTCACATTAAATAACGATAAAGGGGGCACATGTGGCATTACAAAAATTTGAATTAGAATACGATGACTATATCGAGCTGAATAACCTGTTGAAAGCCACCGGTTGGGTGGATAGCGGTGGCTTGGCTAAAAGCCTGATCGGTGAAGGTCAAGTGAAAGTTGGCGGACAGGTTGAGTTGCGTAAGCGCTGTAAAATCTATCGGGGCATGGTGGTGGAGTTTATGGGGGAGCAGGTAGAGGTGGTTTAGTCTCAAAGCCTGTATGGTGCTGTTCATCTTGCGCTCATGGTTTTGAAAATAGAATCGTACTCCCCCACCACCGTAAAATTACCAGAGTTTAAACTGGGCAATCTAATGAATAAAAATAATATGAAATCCTTTACTATGTGGCTGTTTAGCTTGGCTTTTCTGTCCCTGATTCGTACCGCTTATGCGGAAGATATTGAGATTTTCCAGGCGGAGATACCGCCATCAAAACCAAACATCCTGATGGTACTTGATCAGTCCGGCAGTATGAAGAAAGAAGTTTCTGGCCGCACTGAAACCCGTTCCGATGCTTTGCGCAGAGCATTTAATGGCATAATGTCGGACAGTGATTTTGTTGGTGTGAGAGTCGGCTTGATGGGCTTTGGTAACGGACATGGCAGGCCGTTTGCACATGGTGTTTCCTTTCCTGTTTCCAATATTGATGACTTGGCTACCCCCATTATGCTGTCAAACGTGCTGCCTTATGATCCGGCTGATACGAGTAGCGTTGGTTATTTCTCGCTCTCCGATGACGTGCTGCCCGATCCGTTACCGAATGAAAAAGTGCGTGAATTTCTGCCGCGCATACTAGGTAGTTGGTACCCTTATGGAAACACACCATTGGTGGATGCCCTGTATGAGGCAGCCCTTTACTTCCGTGGAGAAAGACCGAAATGGGGCTTGGCAACACCAGAGCAAAACCATGCGGCACATCCGTCAACTTACCGTGGCGCTCCCGAAGGTACGGTGAACCAGAGTGTAACCGGTGGCAAGGTTATTTGTGAGACACCGGATGCGGATTGTGGCACTAATTGCGTGCCGGTTACTCAGCAGGGTTTATGTGAAATCGGCACAACCAGTTGTGGCCTGGGTACGAATTGTACGACATCGACGGAAACCTGGAGTATGGCGTGTACGCTGGGTAGTGAGGCGGATTGTTTGGCTTCGAATCCGCGCTTTACCAGTTGTCGTGATACAAGTTCCACTAATTGTTCTTCCGGCACTGAGGCAGAAGCAGCAGCATGTTCGACGAATCGCACGTTCATTTGTCAGTTTCCACAGGTGGCTACACGTTGTGATTATCAAAAATACAGCTGTGATGAAGTGCAGGTGGATGTCAACTTGAATACTGACATTGTTTACGAGTCACCTATTACTGATAAGTGTGAAGACAATGCCATTGTTTTGTTGTCCGATGGTAAGCCTTATGTGCCCGATCGGACTGCTTTTGCTCAAACGATGGTTGATGTAAAAGCGCTGACAGGCTCTACAACGGATTGTGTGGATCCCGGTGATGGTCGCTGTGGTGTGGAAATTGCCAAATTCTTGTCTACAGTTGATCAAAGCGATATTGTGAGTGGGGAAAATCTCATCAATACCTACACGATTGGCTTTGACATGGGTGCGGGGTCAGAGGCAGAAAGGTTCCTTAAGAGTGTGGCGCAAGCAGGTGGTGGGCAATTCTTCCATGCTGCAGATGCTGAGGCACTGACAGCAGTGTTTAAGCACATCATTGAGGATGTGTCGAAAACAGCAAGAAGTTATTCGGCACCAACCTATACTGTCGATCAGAAATCTTTACTGTCTCATAGTAATAGTGTTTATATCCCTATGTTCGAAAACTCAGACTCACCCAGTTGGGCAGGGAATCTGAAAAAATTCAAACTGAACAGTGATGGTCAGATTATTGATAAAAATAATGCGGTTGCAGTGAATACCCTCGGTGTTTTAAATGCTAATGCTGTGGATTTTTGGGAAGAGTCGAGCGCCCCAACACCTGGTACTGGCGATACCGAAGGAAGAAACCCTGTGACTTCGGGCGGAGTGGCCAGCCATATCAACCCGGATAGCCGCAAGATACTGACTGATAACGGTTCTGACTTGGTGGCTTTGGATGCCTCATCCGTTAGCAAGGCAGCACTAGCCGGTGATGCAACATCGGGTGCAACTATCTCTGATACTGAATACACCGCAATGTTGAGGTTCATCAAAGGTTACAACGCAGATGGTACTACGCGGCATCATTTGGGCGATATTTTGCATGGCAAACCGCTGGTGGTTTCCTATGGCAGTAAAGAGGTAATTTTTGTTGGTACGAATGAAGGTTTTGTACACGCGATTAATGCTGGTGATGCAAGCAGCACTGGCGGTGGCGACGAGCTATTTGCCTATATGCCTTCTGAGTTGTTATCTAATATTTCTGCTCAATACAGAAACAAACCGCTCAGTGGCTCGGTGAAACATATCTATGGTGTTGATGGTGAGATGACTGTTTGGTTGGATGACAAAAACAAAAATGGTCAGGTTGACGCAGGAGATGGTGAGAAAGCCTACCTTTACTTCGGGCTGCGTCGTGGTGGTAATGCTTATTATGCTCTGGATATTACCAATCCTGAAAGCCCAGCACTAATGTGGCGGATTAATAATGACACGGCTGGTTTTGGGCGGCTTGCTCAAAGTTGGTCCAGGCTTACACCAGCAAAGCTACGCTATAAAGCTTCAGTTGCCGGAGATGCCAAGTATGAAGGTGTGCTGGTATTCGGCGGTGGCTATGATGCGTCTGTTTATGACCAGGAAGACCCCGCCGATAGAGCTGCAGGTGCCGCCAAGGGTAATGGTGTCTATGTAGTCAACGCTAAAACTGGCGCACTGATTTGGTCGCATGTTGGTGGTGATTTGAAGCACTCCGTTGCAGGCAATATTCGTTTGTTAGACTTGGATCGTAATGGTTCCATTGATCGACTGTACTTTGGCGACCTTGGTGGCAACGTCTGGCGTGCTGATTTGAATATGGATGATATTGATGACGATGAAAGCCTAAATGACGTGAAGAATGACGCACGGATTTATAAGCTGGCCAGTCTTGGTGGTGGTACAAATAGCCGGATGTTTTTCTATGAGCCAGATGTCTCTTTGTTTAAGCACAAAGGGCAACTGGTGACATTGATTGCTATTGGCAGTGGCTATCGTTCCCACCCCCAAAATACCAGTATTCAGGATCGCTTTTATGTGTTGCAGGATGAGAATGCCGTTCATACCCCAGAAACACCACCGGCGGCGCTGACACATAGTGACTTGGTGTCCCGGACAGCGTTGGCAGGGGCAGACTTTATGCCAGATCACAAAGGTTGGTATTTGGACTTGGCTAACGGCTCTGGAGAAAAATCTTTGTCATCGCCATTGATCTTTATGAATAAGGTGATGTTTACGACCTTCGGCCCTTCATCGACACCAACTAGCACGGGAGGGGAGGATAGTTGTACGTATAAGAGCAGTAACGTTGGTCGCGCGTATGTACTAGATTTGGTTAAGGCCAAGGCAGTGGTTGACCTGGATGATGATGACAATGTGACAGACAGTGATATTTCTACCGTTATTGGGGTAGGGGATATTCCTGATTCACCCAAATTGGTCTTTAATGAACCATCAAACTGTAGTAAAACCGGCTGTGATCAATTCGTGGATGTGCGTGTTGGTAGGATGCAGAAGCCGTTGATTAATCGTAACACCAAGGACGGGAACATCAACTTGGGTGATCTATTGCCCAAGGTATTTTGGTTAGATGCAGGGCAGTAAACTGCGTAATTTATAATCCACACTAAAGCAGCCGTCCCGCGCATAAGTATTTTTATGCGCGGGACGCTCGGTTACGCAGAACCACTCATGGCTTCGCAGCCACTCCTAATGTTACTTACCCGTTAGCTTATCCATAAACCCGGCAGCAGCAGTCATTACAACGGACGCACCTGACACACCCCAGCCACCATCAACCGGCAGCACTACGCCTGAAACGTAAGAACCCGCATCCGAACATAAGAAACCAGCAGCCTTGGCAATATCGTCTGTATTTCCGAAACGCTTGATTGGTACAGACTTCACCACCGCATCGCGGATTTGCTCGGTAGGAGCTAAGCGTGCCATACCTTCAGTACCTTCAATCGGGCCTGGCGAAATTGAGTTGACCCGCACACCTTCGGGGCCCCACTCCAGAGACAAGGATTTAGTCACCATATCCACGCCTGCCTTAGCGGCACAAACAGGAGCCTGATGACTCATTGCATTGAATGCCTGAGGTGCTGAAATGTTCACTATGCTGGCACCTGGCTTTTTCAGGTGGGGATAGCTTGCACGCATCACATGGAATGTACCCATCAGGTCAATATCAACCATTGACTTAATTGCATTCGGAGAAAGATCCAGCAACCGTGCGGGAATGTTACCTGCTGCGCCTGAGATCAAATTGTCGATATCCCCGCCGAAGAATGCGCTGGCGGCTTCAAAGCCTGCTTCAACCGCATCGTAGTCACGCACGTCAAAGGCGACACCCGCAGCTTCCGCGCCAAGCGCCTGAAGTCCGGCAACGGCCTTATCTACTTTTTTCTGACTGCGTGAGGCAACCATCACCTTAGCACCCCATCGGGCAAAGCCCTGAGCGATACCGTAGTTAATGCCACTGGTTCCGCCGACAACAAAGACATTTTGACCCGAAAAATCAAATGACATACTCATAATTAGATACTCCTAGAAATGGTGTTTTGGCACTTAGGCCATAAGTTTCAGTTCCTCAATCAGTGGCTTGTCTTCATTCGCCATGATATCGAAAATATGTTTGTGCAAACGTCGCTTATGCTCACCAAAAATGCCACGCGCTTTATGGAAAGTGGCCGCAAATTCCATTGCTTGATCCAGCGTGGATGCCGCATCAGCACAGGCGCTATTGATAACATGATGTGCTTCAAGCTCAGTCGCTGTCGCGCGTCTGCCAGTGAGCTTCAGATCATTCAAAAGATAATGGGGCATCGCTTTTTTAACGAATGCAATCATGCTGGGCATGAATGGAATGGAGATATCCACTTCCGGGAAGCAGAAGTAGCCGCGATCGGCACGCATAAACCGGAAGTCACAGGCACAAGCCAGCATCGCGCCGTTACCGAAGGCATGACCGTTGATCGCTGCAATTACTGGAAAAGGGGCTGACAGTAGCCGTGAAAAAACATCATTCATGCAGTACATAAACGCTTTGATGTCGGCCTGACGACCTTCCCTCAGAGCGGCACTCAGAAAGTTTAAATCGACTCCCTGACTCCAGTTTTTCTCGTCACTTGAGGTAATGACCATTGCCTTAATGCTGCGATCTGCTTCTGCCTGGTCAAGCGCTGCAAGCATCGCCTGAGCGAATGCCAGATCCTGACGATTCTCGCCGTTGTTCAGCGTCACTAGCGCGATCTTGCCACGCGTTTCATAGTCGATGATTGCCATTTTAGTCCCTCGTTTTCATTGTTATCTTGATAAAGCTTTAGGGGTCAAACTCGCCCCGATTGTACCATCGTGGCCATTGTGTTGCTAAGGAGAGGTTTGCGCCCGAACTGTCAAGCGTTATGGTGAGCGTTTTTGCAGCATCCACCGCTTCATTGCTACGTGTATTTCGCTATAATCCGGAAAAATTATCAGAGATGGCAGACCCATGAATACAGAACAGGCATTAAAAGCGCGTAGTGAATCCAAATGTGAGCTATGCGGTACGGACAGTGATTTATCGGTTTATGAAGTGGCACCTCACTCGCAAGGGCACGTGGATGACTCGGTGTTGATGTGCGATATCTGTCGTGGCCAGATCGAGCACCCTGAGACGGTGGATGTGCACCACTGGCGTTGCCTGAATGAGAGTATGTGGAGCCAGGAAGCAGCGGTGCAGGTGGTGTCTTGGCGGATGTTAAAACGCCTCAGTGCGACCGAGGCTTGGGCGCAGGACGCGCTGGATATGATGTATCTGGATGAGGAGACTCAGGCTTGGGCAGCAGCCACGGGTGAGGGTGACAACGAAGAAGATAGTGTGCGCCATGTGGACTGTAATGGTGCCTTATTGGAAACCGGCGATACCGTTACGTTGACAAAGGACTTGAATGTAAAAGGTACCAGCTTTGTGGCCAAGCGTGGCACGGCGGTGCGTGGTATTGCCTTGGTTCAGGATAACCCTGAGCACATTGAAGGCAGAGTCAATGGAACCCGGATTGTTATCCTGACCAAGTTTGTTAAGAAGGCTGGTTAGCTTTTTTCTATTGATGTCGGACTCTCGGCAGGCCTCAGTTACAAATCCGTAGGCTGGGTCTGCTAGAGGTTGCACGTGGCGTTACCTTTCCCTGTCAGACCGGCCCAGCGGGTCTTTATAAATAAAATAAACAAAGATTTTCCAAAAAAATTCACTACCCCCCGTAAAGAATTTGCCTGTCATTCGTCTGTAGTTATAAGGCCATTGGAAATGGCTGAATGATTAGAAACGATAGAATCCCAGGAGAATAAAATGTTCATTTCCACTCAAAAACATAAACCCACCCTCTCTTTGACCACTTTACTCACAGCCGGGCTGTTACTGACAGCTTTTACCCACTCACAGGCTGATATTTATGTCC
>PDWI01003915.1_pt1 | contig 42065 bp, 40 predicted proteins | sample 1430891 | NCBI WGS metagenome assembly PDWI01 (sample SAMN01162508, study PRJNA174530) | Oral metagenome, whole genome shotgun sequencing project. | biome: Marine environment; feature: Marine mammal; material: Swab sample of the gingival sulcus; isolation source: swab sample of gingival sulcus... | reverse complement strand
GTGGTACCACCCCTTCCCATTCCGAACAGGATCGTGAAACGCCTTTACGCCGATGATAGTAGGGTCTCCCCTGTGAAAGTAGGTCATCGTCAAGCTCTCAATTCCCAAACCCCTCTATCGAATACGGTAGAGGGGTTTTTTGCATTTATGCAATTAGTTTCTTTAGATACTATCAAAAAACTGCTTATACAAATTTTCTAAAATCAAAAAATAAATTATGATTTATTCTATACAATAAGCACCTCTAAATTTTATCTTCTGCTTAATTTCAATTTGGAAAAATATCATGACACGACTACTTTACCACCTTTAGAAAAATACCCTCCTAAAAATTTAGGAGGGTATGAGTTAACTACTCCCATTGTTTCCAAAATGCGTTTAATTTTTATCTCACTGTCTTTGGTTACGCTACTTCTCTGTATTGATGTGAAATAGGTGTTACATGGAGTACTTTTTTCTTTTGTTGGAATTGCCACAAATCGTATTTTGCTTGCATAGCAAGCCAGACATCAGGTGTTGGGCCTTTGCCTAACCATTGATGAATACGAGTAGCCATTTCTGGGCTCATAGCACTTTTACCATTTAATAATAGTGATAATGTAACCCGTGATACTCCTAGTTGTTTTTCGGCCTCTGTAACGCTTAAACCTAATTCAGGCAGAATATCGTTCAGCTGGATAGGGTGGATTGAACATTTCCATAATATCCTCCTAATGATAGTCTTGATAGTTAACAATATGATCATTTCCATTTTCAAATTTAAAGGTAACTCTCCAGTTTCCACTCACGTTCATGCTCCAGTGATCTTGTAAACTACCCTTTAGTTGATGGAGATTGTAACTATGAATTTGCATATCTTCAATTCTTTTTGCGATATGTAAAGTGAATAAGATACGAGACAGACGATCCTTGTGTTTAGGTTGAATTCCTGCAAATGATTCTGTTTTAAAGAATTTTTCTCACAATTATTTTAAATCCTTACATAAAATTGTATTTCATGGAGATACAATTCGCAAGTTTTAATCCTTGCTTTATTATCTTGTTTATCTTTGATAAAACTGACCTCTAAGCGCATGTGATTTTTTGTAGAAAATCGCCCGTTTTGTGTATCAATAACCTTGAGTTTTTTTATAAGTAGAGATCTAACAAATGTCTTTTTTAGTAAGATGATGGAATGTTGTTTATTTCTCAATCTTGATAGTAATAATTCTCTTTTGAACTTGACGAATGATGTGGGGGGGGGGTACTATACACATTTAATTTGTTAACTTTTTTGGTGTTATTATGTCAAGGAAATTGAAAAGAATCCCTCCTCCTCTATATATCTCTTTAACTATATTTTTGCTTATCAGTCTTTATCAAACGGCTGTAGGATTTGAAGATCTTTTATTGTTTTCACAGGCATGGATGCTTTCTTTTGCTATTACCTTTATTATGTTTGTTCTATCTGGGTATATTGCCAGTCATAGAATCAAAGGAAAACCTATTATTGGGATGATTTTAATTTACCTTCTTGTTTCTTCTGTATCTTTCACTGGTAATTTTAATGCGTTTTACTCACAATATCAAAAGAAAGAGTTGTATAGGATGGAACTGACTAGTCATAAGAAATCACTTGATCAACTGCTGGTTGCTATTAAAAAAACGGAATATACAGTGGATGTTACTAAATTAGGTGAATCGCTTGATAATAAAAATTTGGATGAGCTAATTAAGAAAAAAGAGGAACTTGAAAAACAGTTGAGCAAAGTTGAAATTCTTTCAAACCAATTTGTTGATCAAATGACCGACCCTCAAAATCCTGGCTTTGGTGAGTTAGCCAAGGTGAAATTTAATGAAGTGAATAAAATGTTGAGAAAGTTGCTAGAGCGTGATGACATTGAGATTCAAATATTAGCAGGCACTTATCAACAGAAGGCACGTAAATATAAACAAGAAATTAATAGTTTATTAGCTTATCCACGAAATACACTGACTAATTATAAAAAGCAGATCGAAAAAATTAAAGCAGAGTCTAAAGCTAAGATTTCAGAAGCTGAGAATAAGCTAAAAGATGATAAGGAAAATTTGTTGATGCGTATTCAAAAACAGCAACAAGATATTAATCTACAGTTGAATACTCCTGTGGGATTCAATGAAGTTGAGTTTAAAAAAGTCATCTTGGAGACTGTTTCTGAAATTAACCGTGATATTGAGGAAGTAAAGGTTTATGTGCCAGATTTTAATTTCCCTGCTGCAAGATTTGAAAACCAAGAGTTAGGGAAAATTACCTTTGCATTCGTTTCTGCATGGAATGGGCCACTTTCTGTTTCCATGCCGATTCTGTTCCTATCTTTCCTTCTTGATTGGATTAATATTATCTTTATTTTGGTCCTTTTGAAAGGTCCTAAAGCTGATGACTCTCAATCATTTTATTCTGAATTATAGGAGTGTGAGATATGAGCAAGAAAATCTCAACACCTCATTATAGTCAAGATGATGTGTTCTTTGGTGTGACAGATGTTCAGGATAATGATGTTGATATTGAACAAGATATTATCGATTTCTTTGAACAGGAAGTTCAAGCTATGGATGATCAGAAAACTGAAATGCTTGAACCACAGGATAACCCTTTTTCGGATATAGGTTTAGGTGATAATCCATTTGATGATATAAATGGGGATCGTGATATAAGCAGTGGCTTTGAAGATGCGTCTGATGTTCAAGAGCTTATTTTAGATGATGATTCAAGTAATCAAAGAAAACCAAAAAAACGTAAAAAAGTTCGTGTTGCAGAAAAAGATATGAGTGATAATGATCGCCGTATCATGATGCAAGAGGTAGAAGATAAAAGTAATATTTTTGTGTTTGGTGTGCAGGGATCAGGGAAAACATTCTTAATTAGTAGTTTGGTTTACTATATGGCAGCGTATTCAGATGGTGCTATTGCCCTTAAAAATGAAGATGCTACGACAGAAGAACAATTGATATTTAATCAGATGATTGAAATGTTTGATGATGAAAATGCACCTTTATTGGGGCGAACCTCGACAAGCACATACAATCAGCTTGAAATTAATTATACAGATTCAGATGATATGACTCAGCGCACTTTTAGTTTTATTGATGCCTCTGGAGAGCATACTGAGATGACGTATAGTAATGTTGGAAGAATGACAGAAGGACGTTTCCCTGATTATTTGGATACGATGCTACGTTCTGATGCTAAACCAATTATTTTATTTGTTTATGACCCTTCTTTTGCAGATAAAGGAAGACAGGCGATGACTCTTAGAAAATCTTTTGAAATGATTCAGGAGATTGAATCAGAGCAAAAGACTGTATTCTCAAAAGCTATCATTATTACTAAAGCTGATCTTTTGCCAAATAAAGTGTTGCGAGGTGGTCCAAAAAACTTTGCTTATCATAATTTTAGAGTTTTTGCAAAGGACTTTTTCCTGAGGGATGAGCATGGAGCCCTTTTTTATAATATGGGTACCTTTCAAAAAGATCGTGATGGACAGGAGTTTTTTAATATTAATGCTTTTGATCAACAGTGTCCTGAATTGTTACTAGAGTGGATCCTTGAACAACTTAAATCAAGTTCTAAAAAAACAAAAGAGAGGTCATTTATTCAAAATGCGTTGAAATGGTTGAGAATTAATTAAAAGCTTCTAATAAGAGAGATAGAGAAATGGGAAATAATATAAGTGTAGCATTGATGGGGACATCAGATGGTTTTGTAATGAATGTTGCTGGTGCTCCTAATTATAGTATGAATGAAAGGTATTGTGATTTAGATAGAGCGCTTGCAACTATTTTTCCGAAACCGGGTAGTCATCATGATAAACCACTATATTGTTTACAAAGGGTAGTTGCACATGATGGAAAAAAAATCTCGCATATTTTAAGTGTCTATTACCCAGCGTATCAAATGGGGAGTAGTCGTAATGGAACCTTTGCTGGTGCATGTATTGAAATTCAACAATATGAGATTCCAGATAATCAAGTAGGTTTACTTCTTCACGTTTTAGAAGATCTGATGGTTTATCAGCGTAAAGTCTTTCTTGTCCAAGATAGATATACAAAATCGTTATCAGGTGCGTCCGTGCCTTTGCAATTTCGCTCTCTTTCTCAATTGTCTTTATCAGGAAATGGTGTTAAGCATTCTCTTGCTTTCAATTCTGATGATAAAGATAGTGATATGTTTGTTGCGCTCTTGTCTGATGGTACACAGGAAAAAGTGAACTGTTTACAAGCACTATTAAAACATCCTTTTTATTTGGATTATTATCGTCGTGTGTATTTTTCTGCTCACCCTGAAATTATTGAATCTTTTGTTTCCCCATCTCGTATTATTAAGATGACGTTTACTACTCACATTGCATTGCAAGAGAGTCAAGAACTTGATTTGAAAGTCAATGATGCTTTACAAAACTATTATGTTAAATATAATGATTTAAGAAGTAATTTTAACAAAAAGTTGAAGGAATTAGTCCAAAAAAAATCGGAAGAAAAAGCAAAAGAGTTTAAGGACAAATATGATATTGAGGTCAATAAACTTCAGGGTAAATTTTATGAAAAGATGGCTGAGGAAAGGCAGTCGCATAATGAACAAATACAGCAGCTCAAACAAAAGTCGCAAGCAAAAACAAATCAACGTCCGATCCCTTGGATGAATACTGCTCAATCTACAGTTAAGGGTTCTCCTAGTAAGAGAATAATCCCTGATAGTTCGTTTCAAAGAGTCACTCAAACACCCTCAAAAATAAACATTCTGTTATTTGGTTTATTGGCTGGGTTGCTGTCGCTTATTTGTGGCATTGGTTATGTTATATATGGTTTTTTTATCTTTCCAAATATGGTATCGGAGAAAGTAAAAAATGCAGAAATATTTAAAGCAAAATATAGTATTACGTGCGATAAAGGAAATCACACTCTACAAGAGCTCGTGAATAGTAAAAAAATGAATGATAATATAAAGAACATAAAAACATGCTTTGAAAATAAAGTTAACGAAGAGTTCCCACCATTGTCTCTTATGGATAAAATCTTTTTGAATGAGCAATTAATTACGAACTATAGAGATAAAAGTAACATAGAAAATCTACAATTTTTAGGAACAGAATTTGAATTTCATAAGTTACCGAAGGATGATAATAATGACGGTTGGAATGACCTATATCAAGAAGCAGAGCGAAAATCTGTATCTGAACGTATTAAAAGTTTGAGCTCAGATGTGCCTAGGTTGAAAGATAAAAGTCGGACGATTAATAAGGATGATAAATCTTTAGTAACTCAGTATAACAGTCAAGTTGAACAATATAATCGTGAGACGGTCGAGCTTAAGGAGCGTATTGAGCGACATAAGAAAAACGAGGTATTCGATGAGAAGGTATCATCTGGGTTTCTTAATAGTATTAGTGAATTGGAGACTCTGAGTCCTATTGATATTACTCCGGTTGATCCGGTTGGTGAAATTATGAATCACGACTAAAGCAAGGATAAATTTAACTTTAGGGTGTGCTTAAGGAACTTGGATGAATGTAACTCATAAACTCACGGGCAATATGGTTGTGTATCTTCGCTGGAGAGAATCATCTAATCAGCAAGAGGTGCCTGTGAAGTTGTTTGCAGTTGTTGTAGTGAAGAATGATAGAGTGAGAAGATATTTGGTTGATAGTACTCATCATAAAGGTATAGGAGGTGCAATACATGTACGTTTATTGGGATCATCGGATGAGGTGGGGCATTGTCAATTGATGGAAGTGCATTTTGAGAAGCTTCCTAGAGCTGTTCAATATGTGATGTTGGGTGTTGTTTCTTCTCAGGATAGTTATTTTAGTCATTTATCAGAAGCTACTTTGGTTGTCGTGGATGGTAGGACAAAAAGGGTTGTGTATGAGTTTTCTCTTAATAGAGATTTTGCTCAAAGTGGAGGTTTTTTGTTAGGGTATTTGCTGCCTAAAACAGACAATCGATGGGGTTTTTTGTTAGAGGCGAAAGCCTCGCCTTCCATACTATCATCTTGGAAATTGCCAGATGAGGGTACAACAAAATTTGTAAGTTGATATTAATTGAAGTTGAAGGACTATGTTTATTTTTTAATGTTTAATAAGGAAAAATTATGGCTAGACGATTACCTGTATATTTAGTATTAGATACTTCTGGTTCTATGACAGGAGAACCAATTGAGGCGGTGAAAAATGGTGTTCAATCATTGATTGGCAATTTAATGAATGATCCTCAGGCACTTGAGACCGTTTACTTAAGTTTAATTACATTTTCGACTTCAGCTAACCAAGAGGTCCCGTTAACGGCATTAACTGACTTTACTCTACCTGATATTGAAGCGGGTGGATTGACATCTATGGGGGAAGCTTTGGACTTGGTATGTACATGTATGGAGAAAGATGTGGTGAAGACAACTGCTGAGACGAAGGGTGATTGGAAACCTCTCGTTGTCGTTATGACAGATGGTTGTCCAACCGATGATTTTGAAGTAGGCATGAAGGTCTTTAACCAAAATCGCAGAAAAATGGGGATTGTTATTGCGGCGGCGGCTGGTATGGGCGCAGATAAATTATTGCTCCAACGTATATCAGAGCTCGTGGTTTCATTAGATACGGATGCTGATAGTATTGCTGGGTTCTTTAAGTGGGTTACTGCATCTATTGCTGCAACATCGAAATCTGCTCAAAATATGGGCTCAACGGATGGAGTTGATTTACCTCCACCGCCATCTGAATTGACTATTGTAGTATAGCGATTGGTGCGTATAGCTTTCTAGGGGGGAATAGTTAGTGGTATTTAAACTGATAAATAGGCAATTTTAGGTATTTGTTTTTATGAAAATATTCCCTTTATATCTTTTGATTGATACCTCTGGTTCTATGCAGGGAGAGGCCTTTGCCTCTGTAAAATATAGTATTGATTTGATTTTTCGCACCTTGAAATCTAGTACTATCGCAGATGATATTTTGGTGAGTGTTATTGAAACCCATCGATATGCAGAGCAAGTGTTTTCTTTTAAGTCGTTGGAGCATCTTTCTATAACTTTAGAAATTGGCCCTCATATCAATACTCCAAGCTTTTTAGGGAGTGGACTTACCTTTTTAAGGCAGAAGTTGGTGAGGGACATGGGTGTCAATAGTGGTGCATATAAGCCTTTTGTGATGGTACTAACAGATGGTGATGTTTCTGATAGAGCAAGATTTTTGCAAGAGTGTAAACGATTTTCACAAATGAATTTATCACAATGTTTAATTTTGCATTATGGTGCTGATATTTCTCCAGTGTTGAAGAAATTGTCACAAAATATAATGCAAATGGAATTGATAGAACAAGCAGAGCTGGTTTATCAATTTCGATGGGTTGAGTCGTAGGGAATATAATGTATGGTGGTTTTGAGATTGATATTGTCGGCTGTCGTGTGTTTATTGTTTTTTCATGAGATGCTAAGACCGTATAAAAGTAGAATAAGTGCTGATTATATAAATTATTATCTTCAGTTAGAAAAACTATTTTTACCATTGTTTAAAATAGCTCATAAAGTATCTAAACCTCTTCCTTTTTTGGTTAATCAGCAACTATCTTCAGCACCACTTGTGATATTGATTGTGTTGTTATTATTTATGTTTTTTTTATAAGGAGTGGTGTATGTGTCGTTTTTTCAAAAATCTATTTTGGAAAAAGAAAGATAGTACCCCTTTAGATGATGATAGTCACAAGGTGATGACTGATAATACTAGTGGAGAAGATATGCAAATGGATCATGATGCTCAGAGCATGGTTGATGTTGCTGTATTGGAGCAGGGCCTTTCTCGTTCTGTTAATGATAAAGAGACTGTTGGATCATGTGAAAAGGACATATCTGTTGATTCATTGCCTGATAGCCCTTTGAAAGCCAATTATATATTGGGTGATGATCTAAAAGTAGAAGAAAATAATGATAATCAAAATGAAGTAAAACAAGAGCGTGAGGATATAGATGGAGGATGTGAGATTTGTCAAGAAGCTGAAATTACTTCTACTCAATATCAGATCAATCTAGAGAATCAAGTCCCATTTAAGGATATAAAATCTCCATTAAAGCAGAAGATAGAAGACACTACTCGTAAACTTAATACATGTTTGCGTATTGATAGTATTACAGATTTAAAATTGTTAGAAAGTAATTCACATATATATTTAGATATATATAAAGATATACTGCATTGTACACAGAGTTTCCTCAACAAAGATGGTGAAAGTGAGGTGTCTGCAGATGATTCGCAAGATGTCATTCAAAAATGTTGCAATCAGTGGGAAATCTGTAAAGAAATCATTGTACAACAGGAGTTTTATACTCAGGAGATGTTGAGTGAGTTGAAGCAATTGGCTCAAAAACTTGAAAAGCTGAAAGATATTGATCAAGAGTATAAAATCTGGTTGAAAAAAACATTATGTCTTCCTCGTGCTCAAAAAGGAGAAAACTATACATATTTATTAGATGAAGACAAGTTACCTAGAAAGGATTTTCTTAATTATGAAATACAATGGACTATTGATGACAGCACAAGTTCTGGAGAATTAATATACACTCCAAATCAAACGGGAGCCTGTCAGGTCATTCTCTCGTTGCTCTCTAAAACACCGTATTCTTGTGAGTTGAAAAGGGAGTTAACTTTAGAGGTGTTGGCAGATCCAAAAACGCTATGGAAAGATATACCAAGTGATCAAAATGAATGCTTTTGGAAGAGTGATTTTTGCGCTTCATCATCAGAAATCACCCATAATACAAGCTTGATTGTCGCTTCAAAAAGAGGGCGTTCTCATGCTCATAATGGAACATTTAGAGATGATCATTATGCATATAAAACGGATCTTAATGGATGGACTGTACTGGCAGTCGCTGATGGGGCGGGAAGTGCAAAATTTTCCAGAAGAGGTTCGCAGTTAGCGTGCGAAACCTTTGTGGATTTTTTCAAAGCAGATGGTTTAGATGCTTTAGTTTCTCTTGAAGAGAAGATTTCGGAAATATATAAGAACAGTCAGTTGTCAGAAGAGGATAGGAAGCTGTACGAAGTAGAAGCTAAACAACTTATGTATAAAGGGGTCCTTGCTTCATATATGAGAGTACGTAAGGAAGTAGAGGATTTGAATCATCAGTCAAGTCAAGAATACCCCAAGGGGGGCGATACTATATCTCCAACGCTGTTGAAGCATTTTCATACAACCTTGGTGACTGTTGTGTATAAATATATCGAAGGTGTTGGGTATGTTATGTTGAGTTTTGGTGTGGGTGATTGCCCTGCATCAGTGGTTGTTGATGATGAGCATGTGTCCTTGCTCAACGTACTTGATGTTGGGGAGTTTGGTGGAGGTACTCGTTTTCTCACTGAACCGGCAATTTATGATAAAGAAAAGGCATTTATGCCACTTTCTGAACGTTTCCAAGTGCATATTTATCAAGATTTTAAATATTTGTTTTTAATGACAGACGGTATTTATGATGCAAAGTTTGAAGTAGAAAGCCATTTAGAGGATCCAGTACGATGGGTTCAATTTATTCAAGATTTAAATCAAAAAATTGATTTTTCTTCAGATGCCTCACTAGAAGAAAAACAGGAACGGTTATTAAAATGGTTGGATTTTTGGAGTGTTGGCAATCATGATGATCGTACGTTATTAATAGTATTTAAAAAGGATTAGGATATGAGTAATAAAGAAATAGTACATTCTATTATTGAACCCTCTAAAACCTATGAATATATTGATGATGGTAATCCTAAGCAAGGTGGAATGAAGGATGTGTATTTTAGTGAAGATCGATCGTATGTCGTTGCTATTTATAGGAAAGAGCTTGATAACCAATCAATAGAACGATTAAGAAGAATTGTGACTCAGTATAAAGACTCGTTTTTTAATGCGCCTGGTGGGGAATACTATGAAAATATTTATTCTTGGCCAACAGATGTTATTCAAACAGTAGAGGGTAAAATAGGTATTATTGTGCCTTGTTATTCGAGTAATTTTTTCTTCGCTAAAGGCTTTCAGAATAATAATATGAGCATGCTTAAAGGTGAGGAAAAGCAAGGTAAATGGTTTGCAAGCCCTAAATACTTTGTAAAAGGTACGCGTTTTTCGCTTGATGAGAATGAGGTGGGTGATTGGCTGAGTTATTTTCAAATTTGTTTGCATATTTCACGAGGCGTTAAACGTCTTCATGCGGCAGGTTTAGCACATTCTGATTTGTCGTACAAAAACGTATTGATTGATCCGGTATCTAAATCTGCGGCTATTATTGATATTGATGGATTAGTTGTTCCAGGATTATTTCCACCAGAGGTGCTAGGGACGCCTGATTTTATCGCACCTGAGGTGGTTGCGACCAAGCATTTAGCCCCTAAAGACGCTAATAGAAAAACACCAAGTCGATTAACGGATTTACATGCTTTACCAGTATTAATTTATATGTACTTATTACATAGACACCCACTCCGTGGGGGTAATTTCTTTGGTGATATTGAATCTGATGAGGAAGAAAACCTGTTAATGGGCTCAAAAGCCCTTTTTATCGAGCATCCAAAGGATAAAAGTAATCGTAATTTTAAACGAGAATATGGTGATGATTTAGATGCATTCAGGCCTTGGACAGACTTACAAAGAACACCATATCATATTGTTGGACCATATCTGAAGGCTTTATTTGACAGAGCGTTTATTGATGGATTACATAATCCACAAAAACGACCAACAGCTGATCAGTGGGAGCAAGCATTAGTGAAAAGTGCTGATTTAAAATTGCGTTGTGCAAACGCTAACTGTCAAGAAAAATGGTTTTTGTACTATGCAGATAAAAAGCATATTCATTGCCCATTTTGTCATACTCGTTATCAAAGAAGCGTCCCTATTATTGATTTTTACTATCAACCTAAACCAACTGAGAAGCATAAGAAGGAGGATTTGCGTCTAGTGGTACATCATAACTGTGGCTTATTCAAATGGCATTCTCATCGTCGTGTTATTCGCAATGAACGTCTTAAAGATGAAGATAAGCAACGTCAAGGCTACTTTATTTTCCATGAGGGTCGCTGGCTTTTGCGAAATGAGGCTGTTCAGGGGATGAGAGACTTGAAAGAGAAGAAGGATATTCCTATTAATGGGCTTGTTGAACTAAAACATGGTAGTTTGATTGCATTAGGTACAGGTAGTGATAAACGACTTATGTCAGTGCGTATTGTGAATACATGATATATGAATAATAAATGTGTTTTAAGAAAGAATATTTTTAATATTTAATATGTTAGTAGCACTCAAAATGAGAAAGTGATGATTTATGACTAATAATGTGAATTTTGCTCATGGTTCCATCATAGGGAAGAGAAAAGAACAGCAAGATACGTGCACAATCTTTGAAATTCCACAGAGTGAGTATGTTTTGTATTTGCTTGCAGACGGTATGGGAGGTCATGTTGGTGGTCAACAGGCGAGTAGTATTGTTGTAGATTCCTTTTTAAAATATTTTCAAATAAATGACGTGGATCTAGCCCCTGAAGCCTCTTTGAGAGAGGCCCTTGAATTGGCGAATAGTAATGTTGTGCAATATATATCTGAGTTTCCTGAAACTGTTGGAATGGGTACAACAGTCATCGCAGTATTACTACATACTACAAGTAATCAATATTGGTTTCTCAGTGTTGGGGATAGTCCGTTGTATCATTATGGCACCTTAGGGCTTGAACGTATCAATGCCAATCATTCTTATTCAGAAATATTAAAGGTTATGGTTGAACAAGGACAAATTTCTCAAGAGGATGCCAATACTCATAAGAAACGTCGTGCTGTTACGAGTGCCATCACAGGAAAAACGATTAAATTAATTGATATTAAGAGTGGGGTATTAAACCACGGTGAGTTATTGCTTTTGGCAAGTGATGGGGTACAAACGCTTGATGACAGTCAGTGGGGTGAGTTGGGACAATACCTGTCGAAAGAGCAAGATTATAGTTCTGCAGTGAATAATATTCTTGGTGCGGTTGAAGGAAAGGGTGTTCATAATCAGGATAATGCAAGTGTCATTTTGTTGGGGACTTCTCATGATTTGTCTATTTTTGGAGTGAATTCAAGCTTGGTAGAAGATCACATTGTTAATGGAAAAGTTGTTCCTAAAAGAAGTATATTTTCTGTTGTTTTAGTTTTATTAATGTTAGCGTGTGTTGTGTTTGGATGGTATTTGAGAGCGTATTTGTATCCTAATAAACTTCAAAGTTTACCGACGGATACGGTATTAGCATTAGATGAGGGGATGGAAGAATGAGGCGGTTTCTGGCTCTGTTGTGGTTCATAATAGTGGGCATAATGCCAGTTCAAGTACATGCTAATTCTGTTCTTGAAGGGTCTCACAGTGTTTTCCGTATTTGGCTTATCCAAAAAGCATCAGAATTTAGGGATGTACTACCAAGTACTTACAACTATGATATTTTAGCAAAACAATTTATTGAATTTCCACTTGTGAGTGCTAATGGTGAAAATCTGGAGGTTAATAGATTGGTCTGTTTTCGTTATCAGTCAGATAATTATTGCGCTATTGGGCATGGAACAGGTTTTTTCATTAATGCACACAATATGATAACTAACCATCATGTTATTGATGAAATATTACAAGGGAAAGCACAGGGGGTAATTGTTGCGGGGACCCCTGAGAATATTAAGCTCTACGACATGACGATTGTTTGGAGTGATCAAAATAAAGATTTGGCGCTGTTAGATGTTCTTAATATAGATGCATCACCATTAAGTTTTGCTAATGAAGCAGGCATTAAACAGACAAATGTTGTGAGTTCTATAGGGTTTCCTGGAGATTCTGATGATGTTATGGGGTTTAATGACAGAATAGGTTTTTTAACCCCGAAAATTCGGCAAGGTACACTAGTTGCTGCACATATTGACCCTAGCAATAATGTGCGTTTATGGGAGCATAATGCAGCTATCTCTGGCGGGAATAGCGGTGGTCCTTTGGTGAATGCGTGTAGTGAGATTGTTGGTATTAATAATGCAGTTCATAGGCGTAATAATAATATTCTTTACTCTATTGATATAAGAGAGCTTATCCCTGAGCTTCAGAGACGTCATGTTGAGTTTGATCAAAGGGCATCTTCCTGTGCTACAGGTGTGGTTGCGATGTCTGGTGCAATAGTTGATGATTATTTTATAAAACGGGGAATTGTATTTGGTCTTTTATTTGTTTTGTTGGCAATTTTGGCTTATGTTTTGTGGGCCATACAAAGAGGTAATAGAAATATCATTTTATCTCGCTTGTTAAAAATTCAACGTTGGATTTCATCAGTGTTCTCTCTTGCCAATCAACGAGCATCTAAAAGATCAAGTGTTAAAAATAGTGCTATGAGTACAAGCCCATGGCAAGTGACAGATGATGGACGTGTATTTCGTTATGATGCTGTTTATGGATTGGTATGGAAAAATGGGCATGATGGAAAAAGTAGAAGTAAACCGCTGTTGCAAAATACGGTATTTGGAAATGCGGTAAAAGCGATATTACGAGTTATTGATCATGGGAAAGTGATTGTTGAACAACCTTTGATGCATGATTGTGTGCTGACAGTTGGTAGATCTAAAGGCGTTGATATTATGGTGCCTAGTAAACATGTATCTAGTAAGCATCTTCAGGTATCACTACAAAGAGGTGTTTTAACAGTGATGGATCTTGGATCTACAAACGGTAGTTTTTTGAATGGATGTAAAATTACGGGTAGTCTTACTGTACAAAATAATCAAGCAATATTTTTGGGGGACCCAAAGATGTCCTTGCAATTAAATATCAATTTACTTTTATCTTCGCAATTATCCTCTAACTTGATTCTGCAACCTCTAGAAAAAGATTTACCTTTAATTCAATTGCAGGTAGGTGTTCTTGTGTCTGTCGGGCGAGCTATGAGTAATAATATTGTGATTGAAAAGTCATATATTTCTAAAACACATTGTCACCTTAGATTAAATCGTGATGAAAGTATTAGTGTGAAAGACAATGGCTCACAGAACGGTGTATTTATTAATAATCTGAACAATCGTATCTCCCAAGGCTTATTGAATCAAGGGGATCGATTGTATATCGCGACAAAGAATGTCGCTTATAGGGTTGAAAAGATATCATGAAGAGAAAAAATAGAGAAATTAATATATTTAGTATGTCAGCCCTTGATTTGTTTGCTTCAGCGATGGGTGCATTTGTGTTGATTGCTATTATTGCACTACCTTATTATTTAAAAACAGATAGGACTCTCATAAGTGAAAGTAAAGAGTTAAAACAGCAAATTCAGGAAAGTACAAAACAATTGGCAACTTGTAATGCGAATAATGAACAATTACAAGCAAGAATGGCTCAATTAGAGAATGCATTTAATCAGACTTATATCGCTGTTGTGATGCAATGGGGCGAACGTTTTGTTGATATTGATTTACATGTGCTATCTCCAGAAGGGTATGAATTTTTCTATAAAAAGAATAATCAAACCGGGAGAGACTATCCATCATCTCAGGCAAAATTGAGTCGAGATACGATAGAAGGTCCAGGTGTAGAGGTTTGGGAAATTCCTGTGGCAAAAGAGGGGGTATATAAGGTGTTTTACAAATATTATGAATCGCATGGGGGTAAGTATGTGTCGACTGTAGATGCTAATATTTATACAAACAAAGGAAGTTATAAGGTACCGAAAAAACGTATTACTCAGCCAGAAGGTAAAGTTCTAGTAGCGACAATACGTGTCAAGTCAAATGGTGATATAAGTTTTGAATAGCATTTTATATGTTATGGCGTAATAGGAAAGATTGATATGTTTTCAAAAAATATAATGAAGTTGTTGGGATTTGTAATTTCCATAATATGGATTGCTGTGTGGTCTGTAGTGTTGGATAAAACGGGTAAAGTTGCTCAAATTTTGTTTGATCGTAATACACAAGATATGGTGTATCCATTTACGATACAAAATATTATGTGGGTGATGTTTTTTGTTGGTGCAGCAGAATTGTACTATCGTTATGTTATGAGTCGTAGAGACTTTCAGGCTTTGTCAGCAAACTATTTAATTGAAGAATATGGGATTTTTTATGATCAAAAGAAATTAGCTAAGACCATGTTCTTGGTGAATAAACACGACAACCGATTAGCAAATTTAATTAAGGCATTGTTTATGAGATATCAAGCCAGTCGAAAATCAACAGAGGAAGCTCATCAGATGTTAAATTCTCAGCTCGAAATGATGCAGTTTAAAATTGATGTTGATTATAACATTATTCGTTATATATGCTGGTTTATTCCAACGCTTGGTTTTATTGGTACCGTTGTTGGTATTTCTCAAGCATTGAATTATGCTGGTACTCCAGGTAGTGTTGAGTCAGAGATGTTTCTTTCAGAATTAACGTCAAGATTAAGTGTGGCTTTTAATACGACTTTTGTGGCCTTAGTGATGAGTAGTATCTTAGTATATATTATGCATTTGATACAAGGTAAAGAAGAGCAAGTGATTCAGCATTGTGGTGAGTATTGTTTAAATAATTTTATTAATCGTTTAATAACAAATTGAATGAGAGGTAAAGAGGTTATTTTTAAATTAATTTTTCAAATAAAGGAGAGTAAAATGAGAATAGGTAGAAAACAATATATTTTATATTATATTGCTTTAGTAATTGCTTCCACATTGCTACAGCTGCTTTTTGCGCGTGCACCAGGTATGCTTGCTATAGTTATTTTAATAGGTGTCGTAATTTCTGTCGTGTTGGCAGCAGCTCGATTTAGAGATATGGATATAAGTCCTTGGTTTGCTCTTTTAGCTATTATCCCTTTTGTCTCATTTGGTCTGATGTTCCCGAAAGGAACAGAGGGTGCTAACAGATATGGACCTCAACCGTAGTATTGTTTTTGTAAGATACTTTTGTTTATTATTTTAAAGGGGAATCATAATGATTAAAAGAATAGTGGTGTTTGCAATGATGTGTTTTGCTGTTTCTGCTAATGCGTATGAAGTTATGTCAAGCCACTCTTGTTAGGAGCCTTATAAGCCGTATGAGTTTAGCTCTCAAGATGAATTAAATAATTTTTTACGAGAAGTTGAGGACTATCAACAATGTATTAATGATTTTGTTTCAGATCAAAATCAATCAATACAACAGCATCAAGAGGCAGCTAATCAAGCAATTGAGGATTGGAATCGTTTTGCTCGAAACCTAAGGTAGCGTTTCTTTTTGCCTTCTTGAGATCTTCTATTATATGCATTCACTCGCTATAAATGATACTCTCAAGAAGGTTTAATCTTATAGTTATTTTATGCGATTTTTGGAGCACCCTATGAAAACACATTTAAAGTCAATATTTTTTATCCTCTTGTTGAGTATTGTCCCCTTCCCACTTATGGCTGCTGAGCTACAGTGCACTACAGGGGAGGCGTGTTATGCCAAGGCAAAGGAGTTAGGTGGTGAGTATGGTCCTGCTCAGGAAGTGGTGCCTTATTTACAAAAAGGCTGTGAGTTGAAAAATGATGATGCCTGTCGTTCTTTATTGTATATGGTTGGTTCTGCTGGTTCGAATGTGCATGTGAAGGGTAGTGATTCAGAAGCGATCCAGTGTGATGCTTTATGTGAGTTTAGTAAGAAACTGGTTTATGAGCAGTTAGAAAAGTATGTGAATTTGGTGGCGTGTGGTGGTTTGACGCCACCAGAGTGGGTACAACCCTTGAGCGATCCTGCCACAGGTAAATTATATTATGTGGCATTGTGGGGAGGTGACAAGGAATGTTTAGGTGGAACAGGTACGGGATCTTATTTTCTGACCGTTTTTAGATATGAGGATATGTTGTCTTTTGCGTCAGAACGATATCCTTTTAAGCTTGATAGGGATATTGAAGGTTCTGTTTCTTATTATGATGTGGGTGTAAGACAAATAGACGCCTTTAAAGTAGTCGCACCTTGGACGGTGGAGATAGAATACTCTGTGCTTAATTACTTAAGTAGTTCATACCAAGAGGGAGATCCTATTGACCCTAATTGCTGTCCTTCTGTACGTGAAAAGACGAGAATGACGTATAATCCGGATAAGCATAAGTGGGAGTAATATACGCTACAATAGCTCATCTGGTTGAATACATCAAATAGTCACTATTTGATATGAGATAGTAACTTTTGTTCATGATTTTTTTAATCTATCCATCAAAAAACAGATACGCCAAGGAGGGTATCTGTTTTTACCTTTTACATTCTCTGTCTAGTTCAATTAATACTTGTCCTGCATGTGATCAAATTGATCAGCGATGGCTTGCATGGCTTTAAGCACAGAGGCTTTAAATCCTGATTTTTCGAGTGCTTTGACGCCATGGATTGTGGTGCCCCTTGGTGTGCATACATGGTCTCTTAGAACAGCTGGGTGTTCTTTTGTTTGTAATACCATTTCTGCAGCCCCTTTGACAGCTTGTGCTGCAAATAGGTAGGCATCTTCATGATTTAATCCTTCTACAATAGCACCTTGTGCGAGGGCTTCAATCAAGCTATATGTAATGGCAGGTGAGGAGCTGCTCACGCAGGTGACGGCTTTTAGAACATTTTCTTTGGTTTCCTTGACCTTGCCTATTTGAGAAAATAGATCAAGCAGGATTGTTCTATCATTTTCTTCGATTTGGTTGTTAAACGAAATCCCTGTCATCGCCTCTCCCACAAAAGCAGGGGTGTTGGGTAGTGCATGTGCAATTTTATAGGGACCGATAAGCTTTTCTATTTTTCTAATCGTGTAGGCAGGTGTAATGCTAATCAATAATGTTTGCTCATTGATATAACCTCTAATTGCTTGTAAAAGAGGTTCATAATTGCTCGGCTTGACCGCTAGAATAATGGTTTTTGAATCGCTGCTCAGTGTTTTTTTATCTACAATGGCAATAGGGTAGCCTTCTATATCGGTGGTTTCTCCACATTGGTGCTTGTATTCTGAACTATAAATGACCACTTCCTCAGGCTGATATAAACCCGTTTTAAGCACACCTAACAGAATAGAACGTCCCATATGACCACAGCCAATAATCCCTAATTTATATTTCATGTTAATCTCCACGATATGTCTAGTTTAATGGGTATTATGCCATATTAAAAAGGGTCCCATAATGAATGAGACCCTGATGCTTAAAATTAAGTGAGATGTGATGCCATCTTGCTATAAAACACCTGTTTTATTTTGTGAATTCAACTTTAATGGTGTTTAATGCATCTTTTAGTAATTTTTCAGCTTTTTGTTGTGTTAAAAGACGTTTAATTTCTTCTTTGACTTGATCATCTAATTTTGGTGTTGGTTGTGCACGTTTACCAAGTACATAGATAATATGGTAGCCAAATTTTGTTTTAACTGGTTTTTTAACAAGTCCTTTTTTGATGGATTTTACAGCGTCCGCAAACTCTGGTACAAATACATCAATATTAACATAGTCGATTAAACCACCCGTTTTTTTGGTTGCTGTGTCTAAAGTGTGTTTTTCAGCTAAACTTTTGATGGTTGTTTTGCCAGCTTTGACTAATTTGAAGTATTTGTTTGCAGTTGCTTCATCAGCCACTAAAACATGACGTACCTTAGCTTGTTCTGGTTTTGGTTGTTTAGCAAATTTTTCATAGAACGCTTTGATTTCTGCTTCTGTCACTGATTTTTTAGCTTCACCTTGAAGTTGTTTTAGGTATAAGTTGTAAGATAGTTGCTCTTCTGTGTTTTTGATCGCTGTTTTGTAATCTTCTGTGTTTTGAACACCTGCTTTTTGAGCAAGCATTAAAATGGCACGATCTTGAGCTGCTTTTGCAATTAATTGTGTACGTAGTTCGGGTGTGTCTTTAAAGTCTTTGTATTGAGCTGATAAAGATTTTACTTGTGCATCAATTACACTGCTGTCAATGGTTTGTCCATCAACGGTTGCGACTGGCGTTGCGAGTGCAACAGTAGAAGAGGCTACTAAGGCTAACGCTAATAAAGTACGTTTCATAATATAAAGTTTCCTTTGTTTATTAATAAATAAGTTCAAATTTTACTCTTTTTTGAGGTATTTTGCCATATACAGACCTTGTAATACAGAAAAAACGAGTATTAAAAGTAAGCTACCGAATACTTTAAATAGGGCCCATTGCTCTGTTGTGAGGGTAAAAGCAATCCATAGGTTGAGGAGTCCGAGAACTATGAAAAAGCACGACCACGCAATATTTAAACGGTGCCATACAAAGCTTGGTAGCGTTATTTCTTTTGACAATAAATCCTCAATAAAGTTCCGTTTAAATAAACGCCCCCCTAAAAGTGCGATGGCAAAGCCCCAATAAAGAATCGTAGGTTTCCATTTGATAAAGGTGTCATCATGTAAAATCAGTGTGAGTCCACCAAACACTAAAATAATGATGAAATTGAGCCAGTTTTGTGCCTGAATGGTTTGATGGGTCCATTTTAGATGGATCATTTGAGCACAGGAGGCTAAGATAGCAACCCCTGTGGCAATATAAATCCCTTCGTTGGGATAGAATCGATTACCCACAAACAGGGCAATAAAGAACAGGAGTAAAGGTAAAAAATCATTCAGTAGTTTGTTCATTTTTTCTCCTTTGGGTGGGGTGTTTTTTCTTTAAACTCACATAAGTCTTCAATATGACATGACCAACATTGGGGTTTTCGAGCTTTACAGATATAACGTCCATGTAAAATAAGCCAATGGTGTGCGTTGAGTAAATAATTTTTAGGTACGAATTTTAGCAGATTTTTTTCAACAGCAAGAACATCTTTTCCAGGGGCGATTTTAGTTCGGTTGCTGACACGAAATATATGTGTATCTACTGCCATGGTCATTTGTTGGAAAGCGACATTCAGGACAACATTGGCTGTTTTTCGACCGACGCCTGGTAAGCTTTCTAAATCTTTTCTGTTATTAGGGACTTGACTGTTAAATTGATTTTTGAGGATTTCTGCCGTTGCCAAAGCATGTTTAGCTTTGGTTTTATAGAGATTTAGGCTAGAAATAGTCGATGTAAAACGGGGTAATCCTAATGCGAGTAAATCTTCCGGTGTAAAGCAGGTTTTAAATAGCTCATGCGTTGCCTTATTAACAGATTTGTCTGTTGCTTGCGCAGAAAGTAAGACTGCAATCAGTAATTGGAAATGATTGTGATAGATCAATTCTGTTTCAGGGTGTGGATTGTGTGCTAAGAAACGCTCAAAAATCTCAATTCTTTTCTGTTTGTTCATGATGAGGGTCTTCTTTTTCTTTTGGCTCTAGCACGTGCAAGTGCATTGGCAATGGCTTGTTGCTTAGCGTCAGTAGATGATAATGTATGATCTGTTGGTGTCTCAGGTTTCATAACGCACTCTTGCTTGTACTGCGTCTTCTTGTAGCCATACTCGATTGGCTGGGTACAGTTCAATACAATCGACAGGGCATACAGGAATACATAACTTGCAACCACTACACAATTCTGGATCAACAGTATGCATAAATTTATTGGCACCTATAATGGCATCAATAGGGCAAGCCTGAATACATAGGGTACACCCAATACAGTGTTTTTCTTCAATGAATGCATATTTTAAGGGTTCTTCTTCTCCCTTGTCTGGATCTAGTTCAATAGGTTTGATATGTAGTCGTTTTGCAAGCTTGTGAATACCTTTTTGTCCTCCCGGTGGACAGAAATTGATGGGCGCTTCCTGTTTGACAATGGCTTGTGCATAGCTATGACAACCATCATAGCCACATTGACGACACTGGGTCTGAGGCAGTAGTTCATTCACGTCCTCTATGGATAACTTCAAATTGTTAGAGGGGTTGCATTGAGTATCTTTCATATTTTTACTTACCAGTACTTCTCAACGGCTAAATTACCTTGTACTCCACGTCTTGTGGGTTTAAATCCCATGGGTTTCAGCAGTTTTCGGGTGTCACTAATCATCTCTGGATTACCACATAAGAATATACAAGAACGATCAGGATTTAGTGAAATATGGCTTAATTCAGATAGCCTACCATCTTCAAGCAGTGTATTTAAGCGTGCTTGAGGGTAATCTTGATATGCCTCTCTTGTGGGCAGTGGTAAATAGCTAAATCGATTTGAGTATTTTTCTTTTAATGTGTCAAAGAAATCTTGGTAGGTGAGTTCTTCGACTGTACGAACACCATGTGCAAGTACAATGTGATCAAATCTATCCCATGTAGCATCATCTTTGAGTAAGGAAATATAGGCAGACAGGCCTGTCCCAGTGCCTAATAACCATAAATCACCCCCTTGAGGAAATTGATCAATGGTTAGATAGCCAAAACTTTGGTGATCAACTAAGATCTCATCGCCTGCCTGAATATTTTTGAGAAGTGTCGAAAATTCCCCATCAGGAATGATAATCATGTAAAAACCTAAATGAGGGTCATCTGGGTGGCTTGTCATAGAAAAGGCACGCCATACAATATCACCTTGCTTATTTTTAAGACCTAGACGAGCAAACTGTCCTGCTTGATATTTGAGGGGATATGTATTGGTGCACTCAATAGACAAGAGTTTGTTGGGAATCCAAGTATGTATTGATGTAATGGTCTCTGTTTGATAATTTGGTTGTGTCATTTGGCTCCTTGGGTATATTGTTTTTTATCTATATGTTATGATAATGATTCATTATTTACGTCATTATAACGTGTTTTTTAAAGTTTCCATAGGGTTAATATGAAATCAAATAGAGTCATACATTCATTATTAGATACTGATCTGTATAAGTTCAGTATGATGCAAGTGGTGCTGCATCAGTTTCCAGCAGCACAGGTACAATATCGTTATAAATGTCGTACACCTAATATTAATTTAGTTCCTTATATTGATGAAATTTCAGATGAGCTAGATCACTTTTGTGAGCTGTATTTTACAGAAGATGAATTATCGTATTTATCAAAATTGCGATTTATTAAGAGTGATTTTGTTGATTTTTTACGTTTATTTCATGTGTCGCGTAAATGGATTGATATACAGCCATCTAAAGAACATGAGGGTGAAATAGATGTGATTGTGACAGGTCCTTGGTTGCATACGATTTTATTTGAGGTGCCTGTGTTAGCCATTATTAATGAGGTTTACTTTAGAAATATTGCACCTGATTTTGATATGACGGAGGGTCGTCAACGTTTGCAATCTAAGATATCGCTTATCAAGCGTGAGAATATTGAAGGGTTTGTGATGGCAGACTATGGGACAAGACGTCGTTTTTCTTCGGAGTGGCATAGAGAGGTTGTACAAACTTTGGCAAAAGACGCAGGTTCATACTTTGCAGGAACGAGTAATGTGTTATTTGCAAAAGAGTATGGACTAAGACCTTTAGGCACAATGGCGCATGAGTATTTGCAAGCCTGTCAGGCTTTGGGACCTCGTTTGCGAGATTCTCAAGTGTTTGCTTTAGAAAAATGGGCAAAAGAGTATCGAGGGGATTTGGGGATTGCCTTGTCGGATGTGTATGGTATGGATGCGTTTTTGCGTGACTTTGATATGTACTTCTGTAAATTATTTGATGGTGCTCGTCATGATTCAGGTGATCCTATTCAATGGGGGGAGCGATTGATTGCACATTATATTAAAAATCGTTGTGATCCAAAAACAAAAACCTTGATTTTTTCAGATGGTTTAACCGTACCTAAATCATTAGAAATTGCACATCAGTTTCAGGGTCGTTGCAAAATGTCATTTGGTATTGGCACGAATTTAACCAATGATGTGGGATTAGAGCCTTTACAGGTTGTGATGAAAATGGTGCGTTGCAATGGTCAGCCTGTGGCAAAAATTTCGGATCAACCGAATAAGACGATGTGTGATGATATGGAATATCTGGATTATTTGCGTTACGTTTTTGATATGAAAGCACCTTGATAGTTGGGGTCTCTTTATGGAACAAACATCTTGTGTATTGACACAATCATTTGATGAACAGTGGCTTTCCGATGTGACTCGTGATTTTACAGTCGAGCAACGGGTCTTTTTCAAGTCGGTGATACGTTGGGTTGAGCCTTATATCGCTCAGCATGCTTTGGAGCGTGGTCAGGGTGCGATTGATCACGCCAAAGGGGTTGTCCTTATCTTGTCAATGCTTGAATTGGATGCTGTGACGATGGCGAGTGCTGTTTTGTGCTATTTGCCAATTGGTTCATTGGACGACGACGGAAAGCCTTTAGATGATTACATCTTAACTGAATTTGGGCAAGAAGTTCATGAGTTATTACAAGGGTTGCGTTCATTGATGTCCGTGGGGGAGCGAACACGTGCTTTTTTAGGTGATGTAGAGCAAGTATTAGACGCTCAAAAACAGCAAGAAGTTTTGAGAAAAATGTTACTGTCTATGGCAACCGATTTACGCATTGTATTAGTGAGATTGGCAGCTCGCTTGGATCGTTTGCGTTGGTATGCTAAAACTAAAGTCCCTTGCCCTAGAGAATTTGCGATAGAGACGCATTATTTATATGCACCACTTGCCAATCGTTTAGGCATTTGGCAAATCAAATGGGAGTTAGAGGATCTTTCGTTTCGTTTCTTAGAACCTGAGACCTATCATGATATTGCCAGTCGTTTAGAAGGACGACGGGCGTCTAGAGAAATGGCAGTTAATCAGATGATTAAAGCCATTGAAGATGCTTTGAAAAAAGCCAATGTTCAAGGTTCTAAAGTAGTTGGTAGAGCAAAGCATATTTATAGTATCCACAAAAAAATGCAAAATAAACAATTGAAGTTTGAGGATTTATATGATTTGCATGCCTTGCGTATTATTGTAAAAAATGAGCGTCAATGTTATCTCGCCTTATCGGTTGTTCACTCAAATTGGACGCCTGTGATGGAAGAGTTTGATGATTATATTGCAAGACCTAAGCCGAATGGTTATCGATCGTTACATACGGTGATTCAAAATGATGAAGGACTTGTGTTTGAAGTGCAAATTCGTACAGAGGCAATGCATGCCTTCGCAGAGCATGGTATGGCAGCACATTGGCATTATAAAGAATCAGGCGCAAAAGGTGGTTCAACGCAAGCAACGTCATTGTATGATCGAAAAGTGGCTTGGATGCGACAGTTATTGCGTTGGCAAAAAGAAGTCGGGGTAGTGCCTCAAGATCAAAATGATGAGATGCTCAAGGAAAGTTTACAAAAAAAGAAACAGGCTTTAATGGACTCAAAACCTGTAGCAGATCATTCTAAAGAAAAAATCTATGTCTTAACACCACAAGCAAGGGTTATTGAGTTGCCTGAGGGTGCAACGCCAGTTGATTTTGCTTATCACTTGCATACGGATTTGGGTCATCGTTGTCGTGGCGCCAAGGTCAATGGACAGATGGTGGCATTAAATACGCCTCTACAAAATGGTCAAACGGTTGAGATTATGGCGATTAAGGCAGGGGGACCCTCTCGAGACTGGTTAACTCCTCAGCTTGGGTTTACAAAAAGTCCACGTGCAAGATCTAAGGTGCGTGCATGGTTTAACGCCATTGAAATGCAAAATAAAATGGACGCAGGTCAGCAGGCTTTGGAGCGTGAATTACAGAAATTAGGTAAAACAACCATTAAAATGGATTCATTGGCAAATGATTTAGGATTTGTGAAGGCAGATGATTTATATTTGGCGATTGCCAAAGATGAATTTAGTTTACGTAATTTACAAAATTATTTTGAAGAAACAGTATCTGAGGAAATGACACATGAGCCACTACCTGTTGTGAATTCACCTGTTATTTCATCTCATAAAGGGCATAATGGGGTGTTGATTGCTGGCGTGGATTCTTTAATGACACAATTGGCAAAATGTTGTCACCCAGCACCACCTGACGAAGTGCTTGGATTTATCACACGTGGTAAGGGTGTATCAGTACATCGTCGAGATTGTGCGTCTTTGGCCATATTGCAATTAAAATATCCAGAACGCTTGATAGAGGCAAGTTGGCATGAGGGGGTTGATCAGTTATATCAAGTGAGTTTGTTGATGATTGCTGTGGAGCGTCCTAATCGTTTGAAAGAGGTGAGTGAGCTGTTGTCTCGTATGAAAATCAATGTGAGCGGTATGAATTTATTGCTTAAACAAGGGAATGTACATATTCATTTAACCTTAGATGTTCATAGTGTAGAAGAGGTTAAGCAAGTGATGAACGCTTTAAATAATATGAGTGATGTTTTAAGTGTAAAACGTGTGTGAATCATACTATATTGCGTGTTTAAAAATAGCAGGTTAATAGAAGGGTAAAATAATTATGAGTTGGATAACAAAGGTGATTCCACCTATTATGAAGGGTAGTCGTGGTAAAAGTAAGGTGCCTAATGGCGTATGGGAGAAATGCCCACGTTGTGACCAAACGTTATATCATGAAGAAGTGGTTAAAAATCATTATGTTTGTCTTAATTGTTCATTTCATATGCCATTGCCAGTATCTGAGCGTGTGAATGCCTTGTTGGATGTAGAATCTGCACAATTACTGTTTTCTCATATTGAGTCGGTTGATGTGTTGAAGTTTAAAGATGAGAAGCGTTATATAGATCGTTTGAATAAGGCTAAAAAAAACTGTGCTGGTAGTGACGCCTTATTAGTTTACTCAGGTCGTATGGACGGACATGTCGTTACATTGGCAGTATTTGACTTTGAGTTTATGGGGGGGTCTATGGGTGCTGCTGTGGGTGAGCGTTTTGCTCAAGCGGTTGTACATGCCGTTCAGTATCAAACCCCTTTTATTTGTGTGGTGGCAAGTGGAGGCGCTCGTTTACAAGAAAATGTGTTTTCTTTGATGCAAATGGCAAAAACCAATGCATGTTTAACACAATTGGCTGATCATAAATTGCCGTTTATTACGGTACTAACGAACCCTACGATGGGTGGTGTGAGTGCGAGTTTTGCTTTTATGGGCGATATTGTATTAGCAGAACCGGGTGCATTGATTGGTTTTGCAGGTCCTAGAGTGATTGAACAGACACTGAATCAATCATTGCCTGAGGGTTTTCAAACAGCAGAATTCTTGCTAAAGAAAGGTATGATAGATCAAATTGTATCTCGAGACCAACTAAGAATAACAATAATCCAATTAATTGATTTACTTAAAAAGAAATAATTATTACAATATAGTCTAAGAATATTTTAATAGAGGATTGGGTTCATATAAAATGGATTCACATCAAACGCCCGAACAGAAAAGGGCTTTGTTTATTATCATGCTCTTTACCTTTTTTATGGGTATGGGCTTCGATATGATTATGCCTCTTGTGATTGGTCACTATGTGGGTGACCTTCACTTTATGGCAACACAAGTGGCACTTGCTTTGGCAATGCGTAAGTTTATTCAGCAGGGCTTGTCAGTCTTTGGGGGCTATTTAGCAGACCATGTTGATATCAAAAAATTAATTGCGTTGGGTGTAGGTATTCGTACAATTGGCTTTTTGATGTTAGGTTTTTCAGATACCTTTTTAATGCTGTTATTTTCCATGTTTTTAACAGGGTTGGGTGGCATTTTGTTTGAGACCCCTTATCAGACTGCGATTATTTTCTTAACGACTCAAAAAAACCGTGCAAAATATTATGCATTGAATAATACACTCAATGGGGTTGCCTCGACAGCAGGACCACTGTTGGGGGCTTTGTTATTGGCTTATGACTTCCAATGGGTGTGTATTGCCGCTGCTGCATGTTTTTTTGTAAACTTTTTGATTTCAATTTTCTTCTTACCAAGTATCTATAATACCTCTGAACAGATTTTGTCAATTCAAAAATCATCGTCTATCTTATTCCATGATCGTCGTTATTTATTTTATGTGTTGATGATGGTTATTTTTTGGTTAGCAGCTTCTCAAATTGATATTAGTTATTCTCTAAAGATTCAAGATATGACGGGTAATGCAAAAAGTGTCAGTTGGATTTTTGCGATTTATGCCTCTTTGACTGCATTGTTCCAGTATCCTGTTATTTCTGTGTTTTCTCGTTTCCTTAACTCCACTCAAATGGTGGTGTTAGGTATGTTCTTACTGACGTTTGTCTTTATTGATATGATGTTTGTTGAAACATTGATTGGCTTGTTATTTAATGTGGTGCTATTTACTTTCTGTATGTTGTTAGGGCGTCCAAATCAGCAAGTTTTAGGGGCAAACTTGGCAGATGAACGGTGTGCAGGATTTTATCTTGGATTTAAAGGAATTTCATTTGCCTTAGGGAGTGGCTTTGGTAATTTTATGGGTGGACTGTTCTATGACTTGACACTCGGTACTGCCTATACGAGTTATCCTTGGTTGCTATATGCTGTTATTTCATGTGTGTGTTCTATAGGATTTTTCTTCGCAATGTCTTGGTTTGAAGCACCCAAAGTGGAGATTAAAACAGCAGATTCTTTGTAGTTGTGTATAAAAAAATTCCCTCGTTTAGGAGGGAATTGAGTGAAATGTTACGCATTTAATTTATCAAAAAATTCATGGTTGTTTTTTGTGAGTCGAATTTTATCCATAATAAACTCCATCGCTTCAATCTCGTCCATATCATGAATGTATTTACGAATAAGCCATGTTCGTTGTAGTTGTGAAGGATCCATTAATAGCTCTTCACGACGAGTGCCTGATTTGTTGAGATTGATAGCAGGGTAGATACGTTTTTCTGCTAAACGACGTTCTAAGTGAACTTCTGAATTACCTGTACCCTTGAATTCTTCATAGATTACGTCGTCCATACGACTGCCTGTTTCAATGAGTGCTGTACCAATAATAGTCAGTGAACCCCCTTCTTCTAGGTTACGTGCTGCACCAAAGAATCGTTTTGGTCGTTGTAGCGCGTTTGCATCTACACCCCCTGTGAGTACCTTACCAGATGAAGGTACAACGGTGTTATAGGCGCGTGCAAGACGTGTAATGGAATCTAATAAAATGACAACATCTTTTTTGAGTTCTACCAGTCTTTTTGCTTTTTCAATGACCATTTCAGCCACTTGTACGTGACGTGTTGCAGGTTCATCAAATGTAGATGCGACCACTTCGCCACGAACAGAGCGTTGCATCTCAGTCACTTCCTCTGGACGTTCATCAACGAGTAATACGATAAGATGTACATCAGGATTATTGTCAGTGATAGAGTTAGCAATATGTTGCATCATGACAGTTTTACCTGATTTTGGGCTGGCAACAATTAACGCACGTTGTCCTTTGCCCATGGGTGAAAAAATATCTAAAATACGACCTGTGAAGTTTTCTTCGCTTCGAATGTTTCGTTCAAAACGCATTGGTTGGTCTGGGTGCAATGGCGTTAAGTTCTCAAACATAATACGGTGTTTCATTTTTTCAGGTGCAATACCATTGACTTTATCTACTTTGACCATGGCAAAATAGCGTTCACTGTCTTTGGGTACACGCACTTCACCTTCTACAGAATCGCCTGTACATAGATTAAAACGTTTAATTTGTGATGGGGATACATAGATATCATCTGGGCTTGCGAGGTATGAAGTGTCTGGTGAACGTAAGAACCCGAAACCATCTGGGAGTACTTCAAGGACACCATCACCAAAAATTTGTTCGCCTTGTTTTGCATGTTTTTTCATAATAGCGAACATGAGTTCTTGTTTCTTGCAACGATGTGGGTGATCTACTTTAAGAGATTCTGCCATTTCCAATAGCTTAGAAACATGCAGTTTTTTCAATTCATTTAAATGCATAATTAAAATTATTGTTTGAGAAATTTAAGTCGGTAGGAAGGGACGTAGGACACGTCCCCATGAAGAATTATAAGTGTTTGTCAACAAGTGCTTTGAGTGTTACAAGACTACCTGCGCCAATTTTTGTTTCTACGCATTCTCCGTTTTTGAATACCATCAATGTTGGAATACTGCGAACACCGTGTTGTACAGCTAACTCACCATCATTGTCGATATTGACTTTAACGACTTGTAGTTTGTCTTTGTATTCATCTGCTAATTGAGATAGGATCGGTGTAATCATTTTGCAAGGACCGCACCATGGCGCCCAGAAATCTAATAATACAGGAATAGGCGAGTTGATTACATCAGCTTCAAAAGTGGCTGATGTTGTGTTTTTGATTAATGTACTCATAGTTTTTTCACTTGGTTGAAATTAAAAAGAAAGAACAAAACAGGTGTTTCCATACGAAAGCTGTTACTGAGATTAACAGCGATAAACTCCCATATAGGGTGTCTGAGTCAATGACAAACAGTGGAAATACATACCATGAAAGAATATCATGATTTGGATCAAAATAGCGGTCTTACCAAAAATTTTGATCTTTTTTGTTCTAAATAAGCCTAAAGGATAGCATTATTTTGAATGTCATGTCAAAAAGTTTTAGAATAGAGGTTTTATTTGTAGAAATTTTACGAAAGGGATTTGCATGTCTCAATATAATGAAGCCTCCATTAGTGTTTTAAAGGGGTTAGAGCCAGTTAAGGCAAGACCGGGAATGTACACAAGAACAGATCATCCGTTGCATATTTTGCAAGAGGTGATTGATAATGCTGCCGATGAAGCATTGGCAGGTTTTGTAAAACATATTCAGGTGGTCTTGCATAAAGACCAAAGCCTCAGTGTGATTGATGATGGACGAGGGATTCCTGTTGGGTTACACCCACAAGAACAGGTGCCTGTGGTGGAACTGGTGTTTACGCGACTTCATGCGGGGGGCAAATTTAATAAGCAAGAACAGGGTCCATATGCATTTGCGGGTGGTTTGCATGGGGTGGGTGTTTCTGTAACGAATGCTTTGTCCACAAAAATTGAAGTACAGGTTTGGCGAGATGGTAAAGAGTATGCGCTTGAGTTTTCTGCAGGTGATGTGGTGACGCCAACGCATGAGGTAGGTGATGCGAAACCAAAACGTCGTACAGGGACGGCTGTTCGTGTGTGGCCTGATGTTAGTTACTTTGATTCACCTAATATTCCTTTAAGTGATTTAAAACATTTGCTTAAAAGCAAGGCAGTTTTAATGCCGGGTCTAAAAGTCAGTCTCATCAATGAAAACACCGATCAAGTATTTGATTGGTATTATGAAAAAGGGCTTAAAGATTATTTGGATCAAGAAATGCTAGATAGAGAGCGATTGTTCGATTCTTTAGTGTTTGAGAGCTATATTGAAACAGAGCAGGAGCATTTCTCTGTGGGTGAAGGTATTCAATGGGCGATTGTATGGACAACAGAGGGTTCTGTCCTCAAAGAGTCGTATGTGAACTTGATTCCTACGGCATTGGGAGGTACACATGAATCGGGTCTAAGAGAAGGTTTGTTCCATGCGACACGTGCCTTTATTGAATTACATGGTTTATTACCGAAAGGCTTAAAATTGAATGCAGATGACGTGTTTTCACGTGCGAATTTTATTTTATCAACTAAATTGTTGGATCCACAATTCCAAGGTCAAACAAAGGATAAATTAACCTCTCGTGATGCAGTCAAATTGGTGTCGGGATTAACCCGAGATATGTTTGAACTATGGTTGAATGCCCACCTTGATGAGGCCAAACAACTCGTTGAATTGGTCATTAAATCAGCTCAAGAGCGTAGTAAATCACACAAAAAAATCGTGAAGAAAAAGCACTCAGGTGTGGCTGTGTTACCGGGTAAATTAACCGATTGTGAGTCTCAAGATCCAATGGAAACAGAAGTGTTTCTTGTGGAGGGTGACTCTGCAGGTGGTTCGGCAAAAATGGGACGAGATAAGTTTTTCCAAGCCATTTTGCCATTGCGTGGAAAGGTATTAAACTCATGGGAGGTTGGTATAGAAAGGCTATTTTCTAATCAGGAAATCCATGATATCTCTTTGGCAATTGGTGTGGATCCTCATGGTATAAATGATGAGCCTGATTTATCGGGGTTGCGTTACCGTCGTATTTGTATCTTATCGGATGCAGATGTTGATGGTTCACATATTCAGGTATTATTGCTCACATTATTTTTCCGTCATTTCCCTAAATTAGTTGAACATGGTTTTATTTATATCGCGCGTCCACCTTTATTTCGTGTCGATGTGCCAGCACGTGGCAAACGAGCAGCGCGTAAATTTTATTGCTTAGATGAAGATGAGTTAAATGCTGTTAAGGACAAATTGATTAACAAAGAAAATATAAAAGAAGAGCAATTGACAATTTCTCGCTTTAAAGGTCTAGGTGAAATGAATGCCGAGCAGTTGTGGGAAACCACATTGAATCCTGATACACGTCGTTTATTGCCTGTACATTATGGTGCATTAGGTATGGAACAAACCATGGTGTTATTTGATAAGTTAATGAGCAAGTCTCAGGCATCTCAGCGTCGTAGCTGGATTGAAGAGAAGGGCAATTTGGCAAGTTTAGATGTATAAGGATATGAATATGGACAAAGAGTTAAACAGTGTCAATATGACAGATGAAGATCATATCAGTTTAGGAGATTACGCAGAGCAGGCCTATTTAGATTATGCTGTGTCTGTAGTGAAGGGACGTGCTTTACCTGAGTTATCAGATGGACAAAAACCTGTACAACGTCGTATTTTATATGCAATGAATGATATGGGGTTGGTGTCTGGGAGTAAACCAGTTAAGTCAGCACGTGTGGTTGGAGATGTATTGGGTAAATATCACCCACATGGTGATCAAGCGGCTTATGATGCCATGGTGCGTATGGCACAGGACTTTGTATTGCGTTATCCTTTGATTGATGGTCAAGGTAACTTTGGCTCTCAAGATGGTGATGGTGCTGCTGCTATGCGTTATACAGAGGCACGTTTAACGCCGATTGCATCGCTGTTGTTAGATGAAATTAAAGAAGGTACAGTTGATTTTATTGATAATTATGATGGTTCTCAAAAAGAACCTAGTTTGTTGCCATCACGATTGCCTTTTGTGATGTTAAATGGGGCGTCAGGGATTGCTGTGGGTATGGCGACGGAGATTCCTTCCCATAATATGGGTGAGATTGCACAAGGTTGTATTGAAATTTTAAAACGTCCTAGTATGACACAGGACGATTTAATGCAGATTGTTCAGGGCCCTGATTTTGCAGGTGGTGCACAGATTATTACCAGTCTAGAGGATATTGCACAAGTGTATCGCACGGGTAAAGGCTCTGTGCGTGTGCGTGCTAAATGGCATATTGAACCCTTGGCGAGAGGTCAGTGGCAATTAGTGGTGACAGAATTACCCCCTAATACATCTTCTAGAAAAATTTTAGAGACCATTGAAGATTTAGCTAATCCAAAAGTCAAATCAGGTAAGAAGAAATTGACACAAGAACAACAACAACAAAAAGCGTTGGTGTTATCGATGTTGGATACGGTGCGTGATGAAGCTGACCGTAATAGTCCTGTTCGTTTGGTGTTTGAACCTAAATCATCTCGTGTGGACAAAGATGAATTTTTAACGATGTTGTTGGCAAAAACAGGGTTAGAAGCCAATGTGTCGATTAATTTGGTATGTATAGGCACAGATGGACGTCCTGCACAAAAAGATTTATTGACTATTTTAAAAGAATGGAATGCGCATAGATTGCATGTATTGACACGTCGATCTCAGTTCCGTTTAGATAAAATCAATGATCGATTGCATATTTTAGAAGGTCGTCAGATTGTTTATTTAAATATCGAAGAAGTGATTACCTGTATCCGTGAATCTGATGAGCCAAAACAAGACCTAATGTCTCGATTTAGTTTAACAGAACGTCAAGCAGAAGATATTTTAGAAATTCGTTTGCGTCAGTTAGCGAAATTAGAGGGTTTTAAAATTGAGCAAGAGATTCAAGAAAAACAAGCTTTACGAGATGAGTTGATGTTGTTGTTAGGTGATGAGTCGCGTATGAAATCTTTGATGATTCAGGAGATTAAGGCTGATGTCAAAAAATTTGGTGATGAACGTCGCACGTTGATTCAGGAAGAAGAACGTGCTGTTCAGGAACAAAAAGTGGTTGATGAGGAAGTGACAGTGATTGTGTCTAAAAAAGGTTGGTTACGTCAACGTCAAGGGCATCACCCAGAAATGGATAATTTGACTTTTAAGGCAGGTGATGAGTTGGGTTCTCTATTCTGTTGTCGTAGCGTGGACGATATACTCGTATTTGATCCAGAGGGTCGTGTATATACTATTGCTGTACATGGTTTGCCATCTGTACGAGCAGAGGGTGTCCCTATGAGTTCTTTGGTAGAGTTACAAAGCCAGCCATTCTCACATGTGATTGCTGATGCGCCTGACACTACTTATTTGTTTGCCAAAACATCGGGTCTAGGTTTTGTGGCGAAATATGAGAAAATTAAAACTCGACAAAAAGCAGGTAAACATTTTATTGACTTACAAGATGGTGCTACGCTGTTACCCCCTTTACGGATTACATCAGACACAAAACATGTTGCTTTGCTGACTAAAAATAAACGATTGTTGATTATTTCAGTATCTGAATTGAAACGTCTAAATAATGGTGGATTAGGCACTATTTTAATTAATTTAGATGAAGATGATGTGTTAGAGCAGGTGATTCCTGTGACGCAAGAGGGTATGCGAATCAGTGGTATTTATCGACGTAAGTCCGTTGATCAAGTTTTGTCGCTAGAGGAATTAACGCCTTATATAGGTAAACGTGCTCGTAAGGGTAAAACATTTTCGACCAAAGTGAAACAACCTACTTTATTTGGTTTTTAAAAAGGAATAGATATGTTTGGATATAAAGATCCCATCAAAGAACCCGGTTATTTTTTTGAAGTACCTGTGAAGGATCAGGTTATTCAAGATGAAGATCCTTTTTTGGAGGTGATACCAAAAGAGGAGGGTTCTAATTACCCCTTTGTAAGAATCATTTTTTCTTATTTTCTTGGGGGTACTTTATTAGGTTTTTTGTTGGGATTGGCATATTGTTTAACAACGATTTATCCTGTCGTAGGTAGCACCTATTTGGATAGCAAAATATATGTGGATTTAAGCACCATGATTCCAGTTGGGTTTATCGCGTTTTTTGTGCCTTCTGTAGTTTTGCTGTTTGTCCTGTATTGGGTTCGTTGGACACGGGGTTTACAAACTGCCATATGGAGTGGTTTTTTAGGGGGTGCTTTGATGACCTCTCAAATGCTGTTTTATGGTTTGATGATTGGCAAAGATGAGCTGGATCAAACAGTGCAAGTGGTGTCTATTGCATGGTGGCATTATGTCGTTATTTTTGTACTATATGCATGCATGACTGGGGTTGTTGCCTATTTATCATATCCAAATGATAAGGTAGAATAGAGAAACACATGAAAAGAATTTTAATTTAAAAAAGGGGTAATACAATGAAAGTATCTGATATTCGTGCTCAATTTTTGAGCTTTTTTGAATCAAAGGGGCACAAGATGATGCCGTCATCTTCTTTGGTGCCACATAATGATCCAACGCTATTATTTACCAACTCTGGTATGGTTCAGTTTAAAGACGTATTTGTAGGTCAAGAAGCGCGTCCAGCCCCTTGCGCGACAACCTCTCAACGTTGTGTGCGAGCAGGTGGTAAACATAATGACTTGGAAAACGTAGGACATACAGCACGTCACCATACATTTTTTGAAATGTTAGGTAATTTTAGCTTTGGTGACTACTTCAAAGAAAATGCGATTGGCTATGCTTGGGAGTTAATTACAGAGGTGTATAAGCTACCTAAAGACCGTCTTTGGGTGACTATTTATCAAGAAGATGATGAGGCGTTTGAGATTTGGAACAAAAAAATGGGTGTTCCAGCAGAGCGTATCATTCGTATTGGTGACAACAAAGGTGGACGTTATGCGTCAGATAACTTCTGGCAAATGGCGGATACAGGTCCTTGTGGTCCTTGTACAGAGATCTTTTATGATCATGGTGAACATATTCCGGGTGGATTACCGGGTACACCAGAGGAAGATGGTGATCGATATATTGAAATTTGGAACATCGTCTTTATGCAATTTGAACGTGATGAAGAGGGTGTTTTACATCCATTACCAAAACCTTGTGTTGATACAGGTATGGGTCTAGAGCGTATCGCTGCTGTTTTGCAAAATGTTCACTCCAACTATGAAATTGATTTATTTCAAAACTTAATTAAAGCAGTGGCTCGTGAAACGGGTACAACAGATTTAGAAAGCGACTCTCTTAAAGTGATTGCAGATCATATTCGTGCATGTAGCTTTATGGTGGCTGATGGTATCTTACCAAGTAGTGAAGGTCGTGGTTATGTATTGCGTCGTATTATTCGTCGTGCATTGCGTCATGGTTATCAATTAGGTCAAGACAAGCCATTCTTCCATCGCTTGGTAGATGATTTGGTGAAAGAAATGGGCGTTGCATTCCCAGAGTTGGCAGAGAAAGCAGACTTGGTAAAACGCGTATTGAAACAAGAGGAAGAGAAGTTCCAAATTACTTTGAGTAAAGGTATGGGTATCTTAAAAGACGCCCTAAAAGACTTGAAATCAGGTGACTGTTTAGATGGTCAAGTAGCCTTTACGTTATATGATACATTTGGTTTCCCTTATGATTTAACGGCTGATATTTGTCGAGGTGAAGGTATTGAGGTCGATGAAGCTGGTTTCAACAAGGCAATGGATATCCAAAAAGAAACAGCCCGTGCAAGTGGACAATTTAAACAATCTGCTCAGGTGATTAAGTATGAAGGTGTTCCAACTCAATTTGTGGGTTATGAGCACTATGAAGCAGACGCAAAAATCACTGCATTATATGTAGATGGTGAATCTGTTCACTCAGTTGCACAGGGTAATGAAGTCATTGTTATTTTAGATACAACACCGTTCTATGGTGAAAGTGGTGGTCAAGTAGGTGATACAGGTGTGATGACCTCTGATGGGGTGCGTTTTGCTGTAAAAGATACGCAGAAACTCAATTCAGAAACATTTATTCACATGGGATTGATTGAAAAAGGTACCTTGTCTGTTGGTGATTCAATTCACTGTGCGATTGATGTGGAGCGTCGTAAGAGTATTTCACGTAATCACTCTGTAACCCATATGATGCATTTGGCGTTGAAAGAGGTTCTTGGTGGTCATGCATTACAAAAGGGTTCTTTGGTAGATGATACGAAAGCACGTTTTGACTTTGCACAAGAAACTGCGATGACTAAAGAGCAGATTCGTGAATTAGAACGAATCATTAACAAAGACATTATGGCGAATATGCCAAGTCAATTCCGTATCATGCCGTATGACGAAGCGATTGCAATGGGTGCAATGGCATTGTTTGGTGAAAAATATGGTGATATTGTACGTGTGGTTGATGTAGGTCGTACTTGTGAGTTAGACGGTGGTACACATGTTCAACATACAGGTGAAATTGGCTATTTCAAAGTATTGTATGAAACAGGTATTTCTTCAGGTGTTCGCCGTATTGAAGGTGTGACAGGTTGGGAAGCTTTACGCCGTATTCAAGAACAAACCATGTTGTTAGATGATGTTGCAGCTATTCAAAAGAGTTCGGTACAAGATGTCGCTCAAAAAGCAGAGCAAGTTCAACAACAATTGAAACAGTCTGATAAACAAATCCAACAGCTGACTCAACGATTATCTCATTTGCAAAGCTTAGAATGGGTGAGTCAAGCACAAGACATCTCAGGTGTAAAATGTGTCTTTGTTCGATTGACACAAGGTCAAGCAAAAGACCTCCGTGATCAAGTGGATAGTGTGAAAGACAAACTCAAATCGGGTGTGGTTGTATTATCGCTTGAGCAAGATGGCAAAGTAAGTATTGCTGCTGGTGTCACTAAAGATCTGACCGACAAAGTACATGCTGGACAATTAGTGTCTAAGCTTTGTGCTGGTGTTGGTGGTAAAGGTGGTGGTCGTCCTGATATGGCAATGGGTGGTGGTACAGATGTATCTGCACTTGACGCTGTGATGGGTGGCTTACCTCAAGATATTGAGAAATTGTTAGTATAAGATTTCTCTAAAGAAAGCAAAAGGGGCATTGAAAAAATGCTCCTTTTTTTGGTAAAAAGGAACCAGTAAGCGTGAGAATGAGTGAATGCTGCTTAGAATCTTTTTACATTTTTGAATCTGTGCAAAGCGTTGTCCTATGCCGATTTTAGCGATGAAAAAAGCATTAGCAAAACTACCTCAAGGACAGGTTTTATCACTTAAAACAGATGACCCTCACGCCTTATCCGATGTACAGGCATTTTGTCGTCAAACAAAACATCCTTTGTTGGATCAGGTGCATTTGGAGGATGATGTCATCGTGCATTATGTACAAAGACGTTTTGATGAGTGATGCAGACTGATTTTAAGTTATCCCAATGGTATGGCATACTGCCTGTGTTTGGAGTTGAATAAAATCAATAAATATAAAATCCCGAGAGGTCCTATTTATAAAGAGTAGGGATCTTGGGATTTTTTCTTGTCTAGAATGTGAGAGAATATTGTGTTTAACGTTGATAGGTAGCTATAATGACGCCTGTTATTGTATCCATTTAGTCATATTCTTGACATAATTATCCCAAAATGGGATAATTTGTAAAACAAACAAGGAGAATATACTTATGTTAAATAAATTGAGACCAATTCTTGTATTTCCGGTGGCTTTTTTAAGTGCTTTGTTGGCTGAGTTACTTATGTTGGTTTTAGCTCATCTAAATATTATTTTTGTTCTTTTTGATGGTGTTTTTGTGTTGGTGTGTGTTCTTGTGTTTGGTACTTTGACAGCCCCAGCTCGATTAAGAAAAAAAGTTTTTTATATCTTATATTTTATTTTTATAATAGTCTCTGTGATTTATTTTTCTTTTTATGCCTGGGGTCGCTGGGGTAATGTGAGGGGAGTTTCCTATATGTTATCTTTTTTTGTGGGGCCACTTATTTCTGCTTTCTTTTTGAGATCACATATAGGTCTCACAGGGGACGATAGCGTTGAATAAAATGACTTGCCTGTTTTTTTGTGATATAAAAAATCAAGAGACAGGCTCGGTTTTTAGTTATTTTGTATTATATGTGTTACTTCATTACTCGTAATATCTAAGGCCTCACAAAACTCTATAAACTCCATTACATCAAGTTTACGTTCGTATTTTTCAATTTTCGCGATATAGGACTGAGGTTTTCCTAACTTATCTGCAAGTTGTTGTTGTGTTAAGTTTTTTTGTTTTCGTAGATTTATTAAGGCACGAATAATGTTTCTATATCTTTCTTTATAAATAGTTTTCATTTTTCGTCAAGATTGGTTATAACCTTGACAGTATTATCCTATTTTAGGATAATACCATTTTGGGATAATTTTACTTAGAGAAGATGAATCGACTATCAACAGTTTTAAGATTAATTGTAGTTTTACCTGTGTCGCTTTTAGGGGGCGCCTTTTTAGGGGAGATTGTTCCCAGAGCCCTTATGTTTTTGGATAACTTGTTTTGGGATACGGGACCATATGTTCTTAGATCATGGGTGGTTATGGGTTTTGTGGGTTATGCGACTGGTGGGTCGTGTGTTTTGCTTGCAGGATGGATTGCACCTGTGCCGTATAAAAAGCAAGTAGTATGGACTGTAATAGTATCTGTGGTTTTATTTTATATCGTAGCTGGATATTTTGTGTGGATTGATGGTTCTTTTCTTACGCATAACTTATTTGACGTTATTTCTTATATTGTTTTTGGAATACTAGGGATGCTAACAGGGTATACTACTTGTTCTGAAGAGTGGAGGCTGTAATATGTTTCATATTGTTGCATTGATTGGATGTTTTTTATGTGCTTATTTTTCATGGATTTCTAACCCTTTATCTAACAATTGGATGTTGTTTGTAGGGCTAGCTGTAATGCTTTTATTGGTTTTAAATGTTATTTCTCATGCTGTGATTGGAAAGAAAATAGTCAAGTTTGTTATATCTGATCTTTCTAATGATTTTAATAAACAAAAATTAGATATTGTTCGCACAGCTCCAACATACTCAATACGTTTAGGTATGGCTGAGGAGATGATTCAAAATGGTGAGATTAAACTTGATGCTGTAGCTTTTCGTGATTTTATACATAAAGAGTTTAGAGATAAATTTATATCTCAGATGAATATATATAATTCATTAATGAAATCGATTGTTCTTCTTATACTTCTTCTTGAAATCATGAATTATAGTGTTTACACTTTTGTTGATATTGTTGTAGGTATAGTATTTGCTTTTGTTTTAATACTGGTTAATGGCGCGTCTAGAATTAGGATGAATGAAAAAGCAGATGCGGCCGTATGGTTGATTGATCAGCTAGATCCATCTGTGAGTATCTAATTTTATAATGTGTTTAATTTAAAACAAGAATAGGTGAAGAACGTGTGAATTAACCGACGTTTTTTGAGTTTATTAGTGTAGCTATGAGGAGAATAATGTGTGGAAAAAAGTGTTAAAAGGCTTAGGTAGTGCGTGTTTAGTTTTTTTTGTGGTTTTTATCTCTGTATCTCTTAAGTATTGTGTAAGAAACCTACATTTGAACTCCTATGCTACTATCCGTTGTGATTCATTGCCTGCAGGAGTTCCTAATGTTATAACTAATTTTAAGAAGCACTTTCCTGAGGAGTATCAAGAAATATGTATTCCTTTTAGTGGTAAGTCTGCTGATCATAAAAACGTTGCACAGTTGGCAGGCAAAGTCGGTGAATCAATACAAAAGAAACTATCTAAATCCTCAGCTGAAACCATTTTGTCTTTTGTTCGGCTTTTTATGAAAGGTATAGATATCAGATTAGATCCAGCATTGGAACCACGTTCATCAGAACCATTGTTATATGCTGATGAGGTGATGCGTCCGTTTTGTGGATTAAAAATGGAAGATTTTCCGAGATCGGTAAAAGAGGATATGTTGTCAATTTGGAATGATATTATAGTGACGTATGATGAGCGAATAACCATTCCTACAGTGGCAGATGTAAAGGGTGAGGTAGCATTTGTGTTTAAAAATATGTACTCTATTTATGGTGAAGATATCCAATACTTTCAAAATCCGAGATATCCACTTTTTGATGTTACGGGTCAGAAGAGATGTCGTATGGTAAGAGATCTTTATAAAGAAATAACAAAACTTCCTAAAAATCAATCAGTTAGTGTATTAAGGTTTATGTTCAATTAAATTATTTCGGTATATTATTTATTAACGGTTTAACTGTGATATTTGGGTGTAATGTGCTGTTTTTTTATGAGTGCATGAAGTAATTTTTGTTGCTTACTCTACTTATTTTGATTCTGGTAATTAACTTTCCATAGTTTATGTGTAATGAATGACTGAATATTGATTGTTAGACAATTTTGGAAGAACTGATGTGGAAATGGTATAAAAGAAAAAATATTGTATTATATATACTTATATTGACTCTGGGAGTTTGTTTATTAATAGGGCGTATATACGCAAATCGTATTATAGTTACAAAAATAACAGATGAGATACTAATCAATGTTAATGAAGGGGCTGGCTCTAATTGGCGTAGAAAAATAGAAAATGGAAAAGTAGGGTTAATAGATAAAAATAATAATTGGAAAATTCCGCCTAAATTTGATGCTATTCAGTTGTTTGGGAAGCGTACTCTTACCTCAGTTAGAATTAAAGATAAATATGGAATGATTAATCTTAACGGTGATTTGGTCCTTCCTGTTATGTTTGATGCGGTGGGGGATATGGTGAATGGTGCAGTATTGGTAAGGATTAATCAGAGAGAGGGTTTTGTTAACACTTTTGGAAATCTTATTACACTTGATAATGGTAGTAATTTTATTGGCGATCAATTCAACAAGACGGGATTAATAAGGGTTTGTGTGAGTAATCTAAACTCTTGCTTTTTTGAGGAGCATGGTGAAAATATAAAATATTTAACGATTGAAGGTGAGTGGGTTTCTCCAGAGTCATTTGTTTTTGGGTTTGAATTTTCTGAAGATCTAGGTCTTGCCCCAGTTAAAAAATGGTCTACAGGTAAGTGGGGCGTTATTAATAAACAGGGGGTATGGGTTGTTCCGGCAATCTTTGATAACATACAACCGTTCTCGATCAATGGATTAGCACAAGCCTGTATAGAAGGTGATGGTCTTAACTGTGAAGATGGTGGACTTTGGGGGTTCATTAATACTCATGGAAATTGGGTTATTTCTCCTAAATATCATGCAGTCTGGCCATTTGAAAAAAATGGTTTGGCTCGTGTATGTATTAACTGTGTGGGTGTTTTTGGAAAGAATGATCACGACTATTGGAATTTGAGTTCAGATAAATGGGGATTTATTAATGAGAAAGGTGAGTTAGTAACCCCGATGATTTTTGATTTTATATCAGCTAGTGATCGTAATAAGCAAGTAAGTTCTAAAGATGATCTCGCTTTTGATGAGAATAATTTTTCCGTAGTAAAATTGCTTGACAAATCTGGTGTGATTAATAAGAGTGGTGAGTGGGTGGTGCCCCCAAAATTTGATCAAGTATGGCCATTTGGGAAAAATAATTTTGCAAAAGTTTGTATAGGGGAGTCTCGAGAGTATTGTGATAGATATGGTTTTATAAATAAAGAGGGAGAAGTTGTTATTCCTTTAGTGTTTGATGATGCCGATATTTCTAATGATAGAGTCATAGTTAAGGTTGGTAGTAAATGGGGGAGTATAAATACCAATGGAGAATGGAAAATTCCGGCTATATATGACCAGGTTGAAGTTTGGTTTGATGATTTAGCTATTCTCAAAAAAGGTGAAAAATATTTTATGATTAATGAAATGTTTGAGATCGTTGGAGAATTTGATGACTACTATGCTTTTGATCACGATTATAATGGTTTATGGTTTGTAAAAAATAATGGAAAGTGGCGGCATATCAATAGTCAAGGAAAATATCTTGAAGCTGAATGAGTATCGGTTGTTCAAGATTTTGTGTAATTGTTCATAACGTGTCCAAAAAGTATGGGACAGTGTGTAATAATTGATTTTAGAATGAAAGATTTTGTTTTTGATGACCCTGTTGCTTATATTCATTAGTGCTTTGATTTTTTTATCTAGGCGCTTGTTCGTTTTTCCGCATTTTGTGGCCTCACGTGCTGAATATTAGTTCTCCAACAAACTCTTTGCATTCTCTAGACTTGCTTGGGTAATATCGCTCCCTGCGAGCATACGAGCGATTTCTACAGTACGGGCGTCTTGGTCGAGTGG
>PDWI01005240.1_pt1 | contig 42081 bp, 34 predicted proteins | sample 1430891 | NCBI WGS metagenome assembly PDWI01 (sample SAMN01162508, study PRJNA174530) | Oral metagenome, whole genome shotgun sequencing project. | biome: Marine environment; feature: Marine mammal; material: Swab sample of the gingival sulcus; isolation source: swab sample of gingival sulcus... | reverse complement strand
GCCCCTACAAGAATCCTTCTATTTCCAAAATCATCCCGTAAAAGCGGGTGCAAATATATAACCTTTTTTTATCCCCAACAAATTAATTGAAAAAAAATAATTAATTTCTACACACCTAAACATTCACTTAAATCAAATGCCATTTTTCAAATAACGGGCTGCAAATGTAAAATGCTTTTTCTTATTGACCAAAACAAAAAGAAATTAATTTTTTATTTTTTTCTGTAAACCACTCAATTCATTCATAAATAAAAAATTACACCTTAAATAACTATATAATAGAAACAACAAAGTACGGAATTAATAAATAATGACCTGTTATTCATTAAAAAAGTAATATTCCTTGACTAATCAATAACTGACTGCCAATGAAAATCCAAATTTTAACGGCTATTATTGTACATAAATTTGTTTTCTAATATCTTTGCCCCTCTATTTTAGTATACTTTATATGATACAGATTACTTTACCGGACGGATCGGTTAAAAAAATGGCCAAAAACAGCACTCCGCTAGACGTGGCAAAAAGCATTAGCGAAGGACTGGCAAGAAATGTGCTTTCGGCTAAATATAATGGCAATATTGTAGAACCTTCAACACCACTAAAAACCGATGGCAATCTGGTATTATTTACTTGGAATGATGACGAGGGTAAAAAGGCTTTTTGGCATTCATCTGCACACGTACTGGCTCAAGCTATTTTGTATTTCTATCCAGATGCGAAATTAACCATAGGCCCAGCTATAGAAAACGGGTTTTATTACGATGTTGACTTTGGCAATAAAACGATTACAGATGCAGATTTTAAGAAGATAGAAGATAAGATGTTAGAGTTTGCCCGTAAAAAGTTTGATTTTAAGGTGCATCCGGTTTCCAAAAACGATGCCTTGGCTTATTACAAAAATAGAAACAATGAATTTAAAACTGAGTTAATATCCGCCTTAAAAGATGGTGAAATCACTTTCTGTGATCATGCAGACTTTACGGATTTGTGCCGGGGCGGCCATATACCAAATACCGGTTTTATAAAGGCAGTAAAGATAATGGGCGTAGCTGGTGCTTACTGGCGTGGCGACGAAAACAACAAGCAACTCACCAGAGTATATGGCATTTCTTTTCCCAAGCAAAAAGAACTAAAAGCGTATTTGGAATTGTTAGAAGAAGCCAAAAAAAGAGACCATAGAAAATTAGGAGCGGAACTGGAACTGTTTACGTTTTCTCAAAAAGTAGGCCAAGGCCTGCCACTATGGTTACCCAAAGGTGCCGCCCTGCGAGAAAGACTGGAGAATTTCTTAAAAAAGGCACAAAAAACTGCGGGTTACGAAATGGTAATCACTCCGCACATAGGACAGAAAGAACTGTATGTAACTTCCGGGCACTATGAAAAATATGGCAAAGACAGTTTTCAGCCCATTCAGACACCCAAAAAAGATGAGGAATTTTTATTAAAACCCATGAACTGCCCGCACCACTGTGAGATTTATAAATCCAAGCAATATTCTTACCGAGATTTACCCAAAAGATTTGCAGAATTTGGCACTGTTTACCGATATGAACAGAGTGGCGAACTCCATGGCCTGACCAGAGTACGGGGCTTTACACAGGACGATGCCCATATTTTTTGTACTCCAGATCAACTGGATACGGAATTTAAAAATGTGATAGACCTTACTTTATACGTTTTAAATGCTTTAGGTTTTGAAAATTTTACAGCTCAGGTTTCTCTTAGAGATACAGAAAAAAAAGAAAAATATATAGGCAGTGATAAAAACTGGGAAAAAGCCGAAAATGCCATTATAAATGCAGTAAAAGACAAAGGGCTGGATTATGTAATAGAACACGGTGAAGCGGCATTTTACGGCCCTAAGTTAGATTTTATGATAAAAGATGCTCTGGGTAGAAAATGGCAATTAGGAACTATTCAGGTAGATTATAACTTACCAGAGCGGTTTGACCTTGCCTATAAAGGTTCTGACAACGAATTTCACAGACCCATTATGATACACCGGGCACCGTTTGGTTCTATGGAGCGTTTTATTGCCTTACTTCTGGAGCATACTGGCGGTAATTTTCCCTTATGGCTTACACCACAGCAGTTTATTTTGCTCCCAATAAGTGAGAAATATAAAAATTATACCAAAAAAGTTTTAAAATTGTTGGAAAATTCCGAAATTCGCGGCCTGATTGACGATAGAAATGAGAAGACCGGGAAGAAGATACGCGATGCCGAAGTGCGAAAAATTCCATTTATGCTTATCATAGGCGAAAATGAGCAAGAGAACAATACTGTTTCCGTAAGAAAGCACGGTGGTGAAGATTTAGGAAAAATGCCGGTGGAAGCATTTGTAGATTTGGTTAATTCAGAAATAAACAATAAATTAAAGGCGTTCAAATAAGTTTAACTAAAATTATAAAGCTATAGCAATTAGAAGAAAAGGCGGCAGAAGATCTTTCCGTAGAAAGATGGAAGATCCCCATAAAATTAATGAAAAAATAGACGCACCGGAAGTACGATTAGTAGGTGATAATGTAGAAATGGGAATTTATCCCACATTCAAAGCAAGAAAAATTGCAGAAGAACTGGGATTGGATTTGGTAGAAATTTCACCCAATGCAAACCCGCCGGTATGTAAAGCTATTGATTATAAAAAGTTCTTATACGAACAGAAAAAACGAGACAAAGCCTTAAAGGCAAAGGCCAGCAAAGTGGTGATGAAAGAAATTAGGTTTGGACCTAATACCGATGATCACGACTATGAATTTAAGAAAAAACACGCCATAAAATTTTTAAAAGACGGAGCTAAATTAAAAGCTTATGTCTTCTTTAAAGGACGTTCTATTGTTTTTAAAGACCAAGGCGAAATTTTATTATTAAGATTAGCTCAGGACTTGGAAGATTATGGCAAGGTAGAACAAATGCCAAAAATGGAGGGCAAAAGAATGAATATGTTTATAGCCCCAAAAAAGAATAAATAAACCTGTTTTTCTACTTTTAAAAAAAATTAAAAGCAAGGTTAAGAAAAAAGGACGGTAGGTTCTTTTTTTGTTTTGAAAACAACAGATTAGAAAAGAAGTAAGTAAGATAAATTTATAAAAGAAAGGAAGAAATGCCTAAACAAAAGACGAAGTCCAGTGCCAAAAAGCGATTTAAGCTAACCGGCACAGGAAAAATTAAGAGAAAACACGCTTATAAGAGCCATATTTTAACTAAGAAGTCTAAAAAGCGTAAGTTAAGGTTGACACAATCCACATTGGTACACAAAGCCGATGAGGGTAATATCTTAAAACAATTAAGATTAAAGTAATTCCTTAGTCTTTAGCTATGTAGTGCAAAGCACTCCTCCGCTAAAGCCTTGGAACAAAGAGTGTTCTTTTGCTAAAACTTAAAGAGCACAAGGTAAATTAGTATTAACCATGGGTTAGAGCCAAGCAAATGTTCAATTAAACGGACTGCCTAACACAAAAAAATTAAAAAAAATGCCAAGATCAGTAAATTCGGTGGCCAAAAGAGCCAGAAGAAAAAAAATTCTTAAACAGGCCAAAGGTTATTTTGGACGTAGAAAAAACGTTTATACCGTGGCCAAAAATGCGGTGGATAAAGCAATGTTATATGCCTACCGCGATAGAAAAAACAACAAAAGAAACTTTAGAAGCCTTTGGATACAGCGTATAAATGCAGGTGCCAGAGAAAACGGCATGTCGTATTCGCAGTTTATGGGTAAACTAAAAGCAGGTAACATAGACTTAAACAGAAAAGTTCTTGCAGATTTAGCTATGAATCATCCCAATGCTTTTAAAGCCATTGTAGAAAAAGTTAAATAAACGGAATCATCTTACTTACAATTTTTTAAATCCCAGGCAATTGTCTGGGATTTTTTATTTGAAAATAAATTGTAACTTCACAAAATAAACCCCCAATTCTCACATTATTCATCAAGTCTCATTTATGATGATTGGAATCATACAATAATACCAAGTCTAATATAAGAATTATGCGATTGAGGTATATTCCACACGATATGATGAACGAACATAATCCAATAACAAGCCTTATTTTATCCGGAATGGGTTATATTGGTAAATAATGCAGATTAAATAGAATTGCATACTACAAAGACAGACAGTTTGTCATCAGACAAAAATAAGAATATGAATTATCCGATTTAAACCTTCTTTTTCCACATATTTAACAGTATTTTTGTCTTTGAAATTAATGCGATGAATTTATCAAAAGTAAAATTAGTGGTTTCTGACATGGACGGCACATTGCTCAATTCAAACCACGAAATAAGTTCAGATTTTTTTAATCTTTTTGAACAACTAAATAACTATATTCATTTTGTAGCGGCCAGTGGACGGCAATATCAGAGTATAGCTGAAAAGTTTACGCCTATTTTAGATGATATTACCATTATTGCGGAAAACGGCGGACTTTTAATGCAAGGTGGAAAAGAGCTAATCTGTACTGCTTTGCCACCGGAGAAAATCTATAAATTAATTACAAAAACACGAAAAATTAAGGGTGCATACACCGTACTTTGCGGTAGAAAGAGAGCTTATATAGAAACCGATGACCATAATTTTATATCGTTATTTTCTGAATTTTACAATGATTATAAGATTATGAAAGACCTAAGCGAAATACCCGATGATGCTATTCTAAAAATAGCTGTTTATCATTTTGACTCTTCAGAAAAATATCTTTTTCCTGAAGTAAAACACTTGGAAAAAGAAATGAAGATAAAAATTTCAGGTAAAAATTGGTTGGATATTTCTCATTTTGATGCCAATAAAGGCTTTGCGTTAGAAAAAGTACAAAAAAACATGGGAATAAGTAAGGCAGAAACCATGGTATTTGGAGATTACAATAACGATTTGGAAATGCTGGAATTAGCAGATTTTAGTTTTGCCATGGAAAATGCACAATGAAAATGGTGTAGTAAATATTTTACGCGAGTTAATAAAGGCAAAAATCTAATCAGATATACACTTTAAAATTCCTAAGTAAACACACACAAAGCAGTGTATAATACCAAAAACAGGACAGTAAAGTTAATTTGATTTTACTGAATATGGCAAATCCATTTTTCCTTAAACTTAAGTAATTGCATGTTTATAACCTCGCAAAGGTAAACGCCTTGCCAAGTACCTAAATTCAAATTACCATTAGTTATAGGAATGGTTATAGAATTTCCCAATAGAGCGGCTTTTAGATGTGCCGGCATATCATCCGGTCCTTCGTAGTTATGTTTAAAATACGGTTCGTTTTCGGGAACTAAATGATTAAAAAAACTTTCAAAATCTTCTCTTACAGTTGGGTCTGCATCTTCGTTAATACAAATGCCCGCCGAAGTGTGTTTTATAAAAACGTGTAACAAACCTTTTGTAATACCGGACAGATTGGGGCATTGCCTTAAAAGTACAGAGGTTATGGAATGAAAACCTCTGGGATAGGGTTTTAAAGCAATTTCTTTTTGAAGAAAAACCATTCTTTATAAATTTATTCGAATTTAATAAATAATACCGACATGAAAAACATTTTAATTGCGATAGAATTTGTTCATTTCTTCCTTTGATGAAACGGACATTAGAATTATTATCATTAAAAATACCGTCTTTATTTACCAAGATAGTAGCTGAAAGAATCCATTCTTCGCCTAAAATATATTGTAAGTTAAATGTACCGAAAAATTTGCCTTGGGCATGGGAACCAAGTTGGTTTCGGTATATTCCGTATTAAAAATGTTATTGGCATAAAAACCCAGATTTAGTCTTTTATATTTAGCATTTACCTTGGCATTTATTACAGTATAACCCCCTCCCAAGGTTCGTTCTACAAATTTCATGCTAATGCTTTGGCTTAAGAATTTCAAAAATTGTGTGGTTAAAGCTATATTAAACTGATGTTTTAAACTGTTTAATGAATACCGTGTAAATGCCACTTCTACATCTTTTATTTCATCATTAATGTAATGGTAATTTAGATTGAATTGTTGGGGATAATCATTAATACTAAATCTATAATTGCCGTTAAATTCAATGCCGTAAGTAGCCACTTTACTAAAATTTTTTGTTTGCCATTTATCCGCTTCATTTTCCTTGGCCCAATCGATTAAATTTTTAGAATTTCGATTAAAAATAGCAGTATTAAAACTAAACTTTTCTCCAAAATATTTTAACCCCAATTCCTGAGCCAGAGCAGATTCGGGTTCCAGTTCCGGATTACCTTGTGTGGTAGGTCCTTTGTAATACAAATCTGTATAAGTAGGGATACGATAGGTATAGCCTGCGTTTGCGTATAATTTGAGATCCGGCCGCAGTTCATAACCAATATCAATTCCCGGAAATATATGTGTTCCAAAATCTGAATAGGAACTCATAGCCACGCCCGGAGTTATATCCCATTTGTCATTAAATAAAAAACGATGCTCCAAAAATGTGGTTATAGTAGTCCTGTTGTGATTGCCCAAGTTAGAACTATTAAGAAAAACTTTATTCAGGTCTATCCCAAAACCTGTTTTGCCAAATCTGGAATCTAAAACAAAATTAGTTTCTGCGGCCAATTTATTGGAAAGGTGAAAATTTCTTAAATAATCAGGGTCGTTTCTTAGAAATAAATACATATCTTGATTTCTTCGCCAATAAATTTTTGGTTTAATTTGAAAATTATTGGATATAAATTCTGTGGAAATGCCAAGGAGGCTGGTTTGGGTTTCTTCGTATTGGTCTTTGTAATCCGGGCTGGCATAAAAACCATTGGCTCCAAAATTATGTTGATTTAAGCTCCCCAGCAATTTAATTTTCCCTATTCCGGCTTTTACTAATACTGCGGTGTTGTCAAAATCGGTATTATATCTATAACCATCTGATTTTTGTTTGTTTATAAATAGTTGTAAATCATTCTTTTTTACGTAATTAAAACCCGAAGCCACCACTGCTTTAAAAGTATTGTAAGAGCCATAGCCTACCGCAGCATTTAAAAAATCACGTTCAGCATTTTTTGTAACAATATTTACTGCTCCGGCAAAAGCATTTTGCCCAAAGACCCTCGCTGCCGGGCCTTTTATCACCTCTATCCTATTTATACTTTCTAAAGGTAAGGCAGCATTTAAAATATGGTGTCCGGTTTGCACATCTTCCATTTTAAAACCGTCTATGAGCAATAAAGATTGGTCAAAATTTCCACCTCTGATATACAAATCAGACTGGGTACCATCTACTCCCCTACGCCTAATGTCCACACCCGCTATCTGTTGTAATAAATCCGGTAAATTGGTAACTGTAGCCTTTTCCATATCAGAAGCCACGATAAAGTTTATAGTTCTGGAAGTTTTAAAATAGGGTAGTGAAATTCTATTGGTAGAAACTACTACCTCTTTAAGTTTTACCGTATCATTCTGGGCATGCATTGTTACTGTAAGCAAGAGCACAATGGGGAACAAAATGTAAATTTTCATATTGTTAGTTTTATCTTATAAATTTAATTAAAATTATTTTTGTAATATTTTTTCTTTAGTTGAGTTAAAAATTCCTTTTAAATGTATTCCGCTTATCAAAATAAAAATGGCGACATACAACCAGAATAACAGATACATTATGGAAACCGAAAACACATGAGCAATATAGTTTGGGAATATCATTACCCATTCTGATAAACCGAACAATAATAGGTAAATGATAAAAGCGTATTTATTATTTAAAAGGCCTTGCTTTAGCCAAATAAACGGTGTATAGATACCCAAAAACAGTAGATGCAACCAGGCAATTAATAGAAATTGACTATCAATAAACCATTGATTAACAGCGGGAAAACTACCAATAACCGTTAAAATAGCAACACTTAAAATACCACCGTAAACAAATTGAAGTTTTGATGATTTTTTAAAGTGCAATAACTGTTTAGCTAACAACCATACCAGCGTTATAGAACTTGCAACTCCAAAAACATTTAAAAACAAATTATTAAAATTGTACTGTAAGGAATGTACGAATAGTACAGCTAAGCTGATTACGAGAAGCAGAACTTCTTTTTTGCTGAGGGTTACCTTGACCTGTTTAAAAATCAAAGCGAGCATCCATAAAAAATAAATGCCAAAATACTGAAAATGCAAATAGAAAAAAATTGCCTGTCCGTACCATGGCGAATCTTTCATTTTCAAAACCATTAACGGGCCTAAGGCATAAGGCCCCAGACTTGAGATAAAATGAAAAACAATGCCCCATTTTATTAATAAAGTATTGCTATCTGAATATCTTAATTTTCTCCAGATTCTAACCATCAATACATAACTCAGCCATAGATGTAATGAAGAAAACAGGATGGAATAGAAGTCATAACCTTGAAAGATAAAAGCCAGAGTAAACAACCCAATACAGGCTTGCATAATGAGAAAAATCACTTTATCTATGCGAGAAATGGATAAGCAAAAATTTTTCCAAACCAACAGCAAAAGGGCATTAAAAATAAAACCCAGAAGCATAACATGCGAATGGGCATGGGTAATAAATTTAAAGTTAAAATCATCCACTTCGCCGGTAAAAGCATACCGCAAAATTAATCCCAGCAAGGCTCCGATGATTCCAAAAAACAAAGGATAAAACCACAACTTTTTCATGTTGTAATAAATGGAAGATTTAGCATAAAAAAACGCCGGGTCATAACCCGGCGTTTTATGTTATTCTAAGCTTGTCCGGTGGGCCCGAAGTTTAAAGCCACCTGCGGCTTATCGTAATCTTTAATGTCTCCATGGGCATCTTCAAAACGTTTCACATTTTCTGCTAATGCTTTGGAAAGTCTTTTGGCGTGTTGTGGCGTTAGAATAATTCTGGATTTTACCTTTGCCTTGGGTACACCCGGCATTATATTGATAAAATCCACCACAAATTCAGATACAGAATGATTAATAATAGCCAAATTAGCATAAGTTCCTTCAGCTACTTTTTGATCTAGCTCTATATTTAAATTATTATCCTGCCGATTTTTTTTGTTATCTTGGTCTGCCATAATTATTCTATTTCCATTTCTTCTTTTGACCCTACGATAATATTATCATAGAAACGCATACCGGTACCGGCAGGTATTTTCTTTCCTACAATAACATTTTCTTTAAGTCCTTCTAAGGTATCTACCTTACCACTTACGGCAGCTTCATTCAACACTTTGGTAGTTTCTTGGAATGACGCCGCAGAAATAAAGGACTTGGTTTGCAACGAGGCTCTGGTAATACCTTGCAAAATAGGCTCTGCCGTAGCCGGCACAGCTTCACGGGCTGTTACCAATTGTTTATCTGCCCTTCGTAAGATGGAATTCTCATCTCTCAGTTTTCTTGCAGAAACTATTTGTCCGGCCTTAAGATTTTCAGAGTCTCCTTTATCCTCTACTACTTTCATGCCATAAATCTCATCATTCTCTTCAATAAAGTCATTCTTGTGAACTAATTGATTTTCTAAGAAAACAGTATCTCCAGAGTCTATAATTCTCACTTTACGCATCATCTGGCGTACCACTACTTCAAAGTGCTTATCGTTAATTTTCACACCCTGCAACCTATACACTTCCTGAATTTCATTTACTAAATATTCTTGTACCGCAGCAGGGCCTTTTATATTTAGAATATCCGTAGGTGTAATGGCTCCATCAGACAACGGCATACCCGCTTTTATATAGTCATTCTCCTGGACTAAAATTTGATTAGACAGTTTTACCAGATATTTTCTAACTTCTCCAAATTTGGATTCTACAATAATTTCACGATTTCCTCTTTTTATTTTACCAAAGGAAACCACTCCGTCTATTTCTGTAACTACAGCTGGATTTGAAGGGTCACGAGCTTCAAACAGTTCGGTTACACGTGGCAAACCACCTGTAATATCACCGGCTTTTCCGGATTTACGCGGAATTTTCACCAATATTTTACCCGCATCAATTTTCTCTCCATCCTCAACCATAAGGTGTGCTCCCACAGGTAAACTATACGATCTGATTTCTTCACCTTTATTATCCAAAATTAACAACGTAGGCACTATTTTCTTGTTTCGGGATTCAGAAATTACTTTTTCCTGGAATCCGGTTTGTTCGTCAATTTCTACCTGATAAGTAACACCCTGTTCTATATTTTCAAAACCTATTTTACCTTTGTATTCTGAAACAATTACGCCATTATAAGGATCCCATTGGCAAATAACATCACCTTTTTTAATTTTATCGCCATCTTTTACGAATAGTTGAGCACCATAAGGGATATTATTATTGGACAAAACGATATCGTTTATCTCACTTTTAACTTTCACTTCAGAAGTTCGTGAGATTACAATATCTACTTTTTTACCTTCATTGTCCATGCCTTTAACCAAATTGAGATCTTCTATTTCCAGTTTTCCGTCGTACTTGGCTACCAATTTATTATCCTCAGATATGTTTCCTGCAATACCCCCTACATGGAAAGTACGAAGTGTTAACTGTGTACCTGGTTCACCGATAGATTGAGCTGCTATTACCCCAACAGCTTCACCAATCTGAACCATTTTTTTGGTAGAAAGACTATGGCCATAACATTTGCTGCATATACCTTTTTTAGCTTCACATGTCAATGGCGAACGCACCTCTACACTGTCAATTGGCAACGCCTCGATAGTCTTAACTATCTCTTCGGTAATTTGCCCTCCGGCTTCAATTATAATTTCATCAGTCAAAGGATTATGAACATCATTTAGAGCAACTCTGCCCAGAATTCGTGCTCCTAAATCTTCAATAACTTCTTCATTTTTCTTTAAAGCAGTAACTTCCAAGCCACGTAGCGTACCACAATCTTCTTCATTAACAATCACATCCTGAGATACATCTACTAAACGACGGGTTAAATAACCGGCATCTGCAGTTTTTAAAGCGGTATCTGCCAAACCTTTACGTGCACCGTGCGTAGAGATAAAATATTCTAAAATAGACAGCCCTTCTTTAAAGTTAGAAAGGATGGGATTTTCTATAATTTCTCCTCCACCGGCAGTAGATTTTTTTGGCTTGGCCATTAAACCACGCATTCCGGTTAACTGCCTGATTTGCTCTTTGGAACCCCTTGCACCGGAATCCAACATCATATACACCGAATTAAAACCTTGTTGGTCTTCCCTTAATCGCTTCATGGAAAGCTCGGTTAATTTGTTATTGGTAGAGCTCCATATATCAATCACCTGATTGTAGCGTTCTTTATTGGTAAGCATACCCATATTATAGCTACCGGTAATGGTTTCCACCTGCTCATTGGCATTATCTATCATTTTTTGTTTTTCCTGAGGAATAATAATATCACCTAAACTAAATGACAATCCTCCCTGAAAGGCAAATTTATAACCCATGTCTTTAATCTCGTCTAAAAATTCACCTGTAGTAGGTACATCGGTTACTTTTAGTATTCTACCTATAATATCCCTTAGTGATTTCTTAGTCAATACCTCATTCACAAAACCGGCTTGTTCAGGCACCACTTCGTTGAAGAGTACCCTACCAACAGTAGTCTCTATAAGCTGTGTTGTAAGCTCTCCTTTTTCATTAAAATCTTTGGTTTTAACCTTAATAATAGCGTTTAAGTCCACTTTCTTTTCATTAAAAGCAATGGTAACTTCTTCAGGAGAGTAAAAAGTAACTCCTTCACCTTTTACCTTATTGTCTTTTGTTGACTTACGCTCTTTAGTCATATAATACAAGCCCAATACCATATCCTGAGAAGGTACAGTAATTGGTGAGCCATTAGCCGGATTAAGAATACTCAGCGAAGCCAGCATGAGCAATTGTGCTTCCAAAATGGCTTCGGGGCCCAATGGTAAATGCACTGCCATTTGGTCACCGTCAAAATCAGCGTTAAAGGCTGTACAAACAAGTGGGTGCAATTGGATAGCCTTTCCTTCAATCAACTTAGGCTGAAACGCCTGAATACCCAATCGGTGTAAAGTAGGAGCACGGTTTAGCAATACCGGATGTCCTTTTAAAACATTTTCTAAGATATCCCAAACAACCGGTTCTCTTTTGTCAATTATTTTCTTGGCAGATTTTACCGTTTTTACAATACCTCTTTCTATCAATTTCCTAATTACAAAAGGTTTGTATAATTCTGCTGCCATATCTTTTGGCAAACCGCATTCGTATAATTTTAATTCCGGCCCTACAACAATTACAGATCGGGCAGAATAATCCACACGTTTACCCAATAGGTTCTGACGGAAACGGCCTTGTTTACCTTTTAACGAGTCTGATAAGGATTTTAAAGGCCTGTTTGAATCAGTTTTTACTGCCGAAGATTTCCGTGTATTGTCAAATAATGAATCAACAGATTCTTGAAGCATCCTTTTTTCATTTCGCAAGATTACCTCCGGGGCTTTAATCTCCATCAATCGTTTTAAACGGTTGTTTCTGATGATTACCCTTCGGTACAAATCATTTAAGTCTGATGTAGCAAATCTACCACCGTCTAGAGGAACCAATGGGCGTAATTCAGGCGGTATAACAGGTATCACTTTCATAATCATCCACTCCGGTTTATTTTCTCTATTGAGGTTTGCATCTCTTAGAGATTCTACTACATTCAACCTTTTTAAAGCCTCGTTTTTACGTTGCTTAGAAGTTTCTGTATTAGCCTTATGCCGTAATTCATAGGACAAATCATCCAAGTCTATACGAGACAATAATTCTATAAGACACTCCGCTCCCATTTTCGCTATAAATTTATTGGGGTCTGTATCTTCCAGATATTGGTTCTCTTGTGGAAGAGATTCTAATATATCTAAATACTCTTCCTCAGTTAAGAAATCTAGTTTTTCTAAAGGTTCACCTTCAGTATTTTTTGCAATACCAGGTTGGATAACAACGTAGCGTTCGTAGTAAATAATCATGTCTAATTTCTTAGACGGCAATCCCAATAGATATCCCATTTTGTTAGGCAACGACCTAAAATACCAAATATGAGCTACCGGCACTACCAAGTTGATATGGCCTACCCGGTCTCTTCTCACTTTCTTTTCGGTAACTTCTACCCCGCATCTATCACAGATTATTCCTTTATAACGTATTCTTTTGTACTTGCCGCAAGCACATTCGTAATCTTTAATAGGGCCAAAGATTCGCTCACAAAACAGACCATCTCTTTCGGGTTTATGTGTACGATAATTAATCGTTTCCGGTTTTAACACCTCACCTCTTGATTGTTCTAAGATGGACTCTGGCGATGCTAAGCCAATGGAAATTTTATTAAACTTTTTTACTGTGTATTTCTCTTTTTGTTTTGCCATGATATGTTATGCAATCAATTTAAATATTGATATATTCCTGAATAGAGGCCAAATAAATAGTGCCTCTACGTAATTTAAAAATGTTATTCTTCTAGCCTTACGTCTAATCCCAAGCCTTTTAGCTCATGCATCAGTACGTTAAACGATTCCGGTAATCCCGGTTCGGGCATGGCTTCACCTTTTACGATAGATTCGTAAGTTTTTGCCCTTCCCAGTACGTCATCGGATTTAACCGTTAAAATTTCTCTAAGCGTACTTGATGCTCCATAGGCTTCCAGTGCCCAAACCTCCATTTCACCAAAACGCTGTCCACCAAATTGGGCTTTACCACCCAAGGGCTGTTGCGTAATAAGTGAGTATGGGCCAATAGAACGAGCATGCATTTTATCCTCAATCATGTGGCCTAGTTTAATCATATAAATAACTCCTACAGTTGCAGGTTGGTCAAATCGTTCTCCTGTACCTCCGTCATATAAATAAGTATGTCCAAATTGAGATACACCTGCTTTTTTTGTTAGTTCTGTTATCTGGTCTATAGTGGCACCGTCAAAAATAGGGGTAGCATAGGTTTGTCCTAATTTTTGGCCTGCCCAACCTAAAACCGTTTCGTAAATCTGTCCAATGTTCATACGAGAAGGTACACCCAATGGGTTTAATACAATGTCCACAGGTGTTCCGTCTTCTAAAAACGGCATGTCTTCCTGACGCACTATTCTAGCCACAATACCTTTATTTCCATGGCGTCCGGCCATTTTATCTCCTACTTTTAGTTTACGTTTTTTAGCCACATAAACTTTGGCTAATTTTACAATACCGGCAGGCAATTCATCCCCAACGGTAATAGCAAATTTTTCTCTTCGTAAAGACCCTTGAATATCATTGAGTTTAATCTTGTAATTGTGTATCAACTCATTGATTAAGATATTGGTCTTTTTATCTGTAGTCCAAGTACCTTTTGTTAGATGCTCATATTCTGAAACGCTATTAAGCATTTTTAAGGTAAACTTTTTACCTTTTGGAAAAACATTCTCACCGAGGTCGTTCTGCACACCCTGAGCGGTTTTTCCATTAACCAATGTAAACAATTTTTCGGTCAATTGGTCTTTTAAGGTGTCAAATTTTACCGCATAATCTGCTTCTAATTTAGCAATATTTTCTTTGTCTCTACTGCGTTTTTGTTTGTCCTTAACCGTACGTTTAAACAATTTTTTATCAATTACCACTCCGTTCAATGAGGGTGATGCCTTTAAAGATGCGTCTTTTACATCACCGGCATTATCCCCGAAAATAGCACGAAGTAGTTTTTCTTCAGGAGTTGGATCGGATTCCCCTTTTGGTGTTATTTTTCCAATTAAAATATCACCGGGCTTAATCTCTGCACCTATCCTAATCATACCGTTTTCATCCAAGTCTTTAGTGGCTTCTTCACTTACATTAGGTATATCATTAGTTAATTCTTCTGCACCCAATTTTGTATCTCGTACATCTAACGAATACTCATCTATATGGATAGATGTAAAAATATCTTCTCTAACCACTTTTTCAGAAATAACTATCGCATCCTCAAAGTTATACCCTTTCCAAGGCATAAAGGCTACTTTCATATTTCTACCCAGTGCCAGTTCTCCTTTTTGGGTAGCATACCCTTCACAAAGCACTTGTCCTTTGGTTACTTTATCTCCTTTTTTAACAATAGGATGTAGATTAATAGAAGTACCCTGATTAGTTTTTCGGAATTTTATTAGTTCATAGGTTTTGCTATCATCAGTAAAACTTACCAATCTATCTTCGTCTGATCTGTCATACCTAATGGTTATCTTATCAGAATCTACATATTCTACCGTACCATTTCCTTCTGCGTTGATAAGGATTCTGGAGTCTGTAGCTACTCTTTTTTCCAAGCCTGTACCAACTATCGGCACCTCCGGACGCATCACAGGAACAGCCTGACGCATCATGTTAGACCCCATCAAAGCACGGTTGGCATCATCGTGTTCTAAAAATGGAATTAATGAGGCAGAAATAGAGGCAATTTGATTAGGCGAAACATCCATATAATCCACTTCTTCGGGAGTAACTAATGGAAAATCACCTTCTTCACGGGCCACTACTTTATCTATTGAAATCTGGCCTTTATCATCCAGTTCCAGATTGGATTGTGCAATTTTTTTACCTTCTTCCTCTTCTGCACTAAGATAAATCGGAGTCTTGGATTTATCTATTTTACCATCTTTTACTTCTCTATATGGGGTTTCTATAAATCCGAGGTTATTTACTTTTGCATATACGGATAAGGATGAAATAAGTCCAATATTAGGCCCCTCCGGTGTTTCTATGGGGCACAAACGGCCGTAATGTGTATAGTGAACATCCCGTACCTCAAAGCCTGCACGCTCTCTGGATAACCCTCCGGGACCTAAAGCAGACAATCTACGCTTGTGAGTAATTTCGGCCAATGGGTTGGTTTGATCCATAAATTGAGACAACTGGTTGGTTCCAAAGAATGAATTGATAACCGATGACAGGGTCTTGGCATTTATCAAATCTATTGGAGTAAACACCTCATTATCTCGAACGTTCATTCGCTCCCTGATAGTTCGTGCCATACGAGAAAGCCCTACGCCAAACTGGCCTGCTAATTGCTCGCCAACAGTTCTTACACGTCTATTAGAAAGGTGGTCAATATCATCAACTTCTGCCTTAGAATTTACTAATTTAATCAGGTTCTTTATAATGGTAATTATGTCTTCTTGTGTAAGTACTTTTTCATCAATACTAACATCTAAACCTAATTTTTTGTTCATTCTATAACGGCCTACTTCTCCCAAATTGTAACGTTGTTCTGAAAAGAACAGTTTATTTATAATACCTTTGGCCGTTTCATAATCCGGTGGTTCTGCGTTTCGCAGTTGCCTGTAGATGTGTTCTACCGCCTCTTTTTCTGAGTTAGTAGGATCCTTTTGCAAGGTATTGTGAATAATAGCATAGTCTCCCATCTCGTTATTATCCTTGTGTAACAAGATGGTTTTTGTTCCGGCATCTAATATCTCTTCAATATTCTCTTTTTCTAATACGGTGTCCCTGTCCAATACAATTTCGTTACGCTCAATAGAAACCACCTCTCCGGTATCTTCATCCACAAAGTCCTCGTGCCAAGTTTTTAAAACTCTTGCCGCTAATTTTCTACCCAATACCTTTTTTAGGCCGGTTTTAGAGACTTTTATCTCATCTGCCAAGTCAAAAATTTCGAGAATATCCTTATCCCTTTCAAACCCTATTGCTCTAAATAAAGTAGTAACCGGTAATTTTTTCTTACGGTCTATGTAAGCGTACATTACACTGTTAATATCCGTGGCAAATTCTATCCATGATCCTTTAAATGGAATTACTCTGGCGGAATACAATTTAGTACCATTTGCATGAAATGACTGACCAAAAAACACTCCCGGAGACCTGTGTAATTGAGAAACCACTACCCTTTCTGCACCATTTATAACAAAAGTACCACTATGCGTCATATACGGAATAGTACCCAGATAAACATCTTGTACTATGGTTTCAAAATCTTCATGTTCAGGGTCTGTACAATATAATTTTAATCTCGCTTTTAAAGGAACACTATACGTAAGCCCTCGCTCTATACATTCTTGTATAGAATATCTGGGGGGGTCTATAAAGTAATCTAAGAACTCCAGCACAAACTGATTTCTGGTATCTGTAATAGGAAAGTTGTCTGAAAAAGTCTTAAACAATCCTTCATTACTTCTTTCGTCAGACTTTGTTTCTAATTGAAAGAAATCTTGAAAAGATTTGATTTGGATATCCAAGAAATCAGGATATTCTGTCTTTAGTTTTGTAGTGGCGAAGTTTATTCTTTCAGTACTATTTTTTGTTGACAAGGTAGATATTTTTTAATTAGAATAAATGAACATTTTAGAACGGCTATATACGCAAAATGGTCTAGGCCATTCCGCTAATAAACGGAAGGCCTAAACCTGAAGAATTCAGCCCCTAATGTGATTTGATGGGGCCATAAATAAATTATTTCAATTCAACCTCAGCTCCGGCTTCTTCCAAAGAATTCTTAAGCCCTTCAGCTTCTTCCTTAGAAACGCCTTCTTTGATGGCTTTTGGTGCGTTGTCCACCAATTCTTTAGCATCTTTTAAACCCAATCCGGTTAATTCTTTTACCAATTTAACCACGGCCAGTTTAGAGCCTCCCGGTGCTTTTAGAATTACATCAAATTCAGTTTTTTCTTCTGCTGCATCATCACCTCCGCCTGCTGCGGGGCCTGCCACTGCCACAGCTGCTGCTGCGGGTTCTATACCGTATTCTTCTTTTAAAATATCAGCTAATTCGTTAACTTCTTTTACTGTAAGGTTAACTAATTTTTCTGCGAAATCTTTTAATTCTGCCATTTTTGTTTAATTTATTTTTTTATTATTAGTTATTTGTGCTTCAATTTATCTTTCTGATAGTGTTTTTAAGATACCGGACAATTTATTACCACCTGATTGTAATGCCGAAATAACATTTTTCGCAGGAGATTGTAATAATCCAATTATATCCGCTATTATCTCTTCTTTTGACTTTATGCTTACCAAGGTATCCAGTTGTTCATCGCCAACATAAATAGCTTCTTCTATGTAAGCACCTTTCAGTAGAGGCCTATCAGATTTTTTTCTAAACTCTTTAATAACTTTTGCCGGTGCATTACTTACTTCGGCAATCATTATTGAGGTATTACCTTTTAAAATTTCGGGCAATGAGCCAAAATCTTTTTCGGTTTTTTCCATTGCTTTGGTAAGCAAGGTATTTTTCACAACAGCCAGTTTTACATTAGCTTTAAAACAAGCTCTTCGTAATTTACTGGTATTGGATGCATCCAAACCGGAAATATCTGCCAGATAAATGGTGTTTGATTCTGACAATTGTCCGGTTAACCGATCTATAACTTCTGCTTTTTGTTCTCTTGTCATACTGCTTACTTTTTTTAATTAGCTATAGATTTAGTATCTATTTCAATACCTGGACTCATGGTGCTTGATATGTGAAAACTCTTTACATACACACCTTTAGTGGTAGCCGGTTTAAGTTTTAAAATAGTGGTAAATAATTCCTTTGCATTACCTGCTATTTTTTCAGCCGAAAAAGATGCTTTGCCAATAGCGGCATGTATTATTCCGGTTTTATCCACCTTAAAGTCAATTTTACCACCTTTTACATCGCCTACCGCTTTTGCTACATCCATGGTTACCGTACCAGTTTTGGGGTTTGGCATTAATCCTCTGGGGCCTAAAATTCTACCTAAAGGGCCTAATTTTCCCATTACACTAGGCATTGTTACAATAACATCCACATCAGTCCAGCCACCTTTAATTTTTTGAAGATATTCGTCTAAGCCTACATAATCAGCTCCAGCCGCTTTAGCTTCTTCTTCTTTATCCGGTGTAACCAAAGCAAGAACGGTAACATCTTTACCTGTACCGTGTGGTAAGGTAACAACGCCCCGTACCATTTGATTGGCTTTTCTGGGATCTACGTTTAATCTGATAGCCACATCAACAGACGGGTCAAAATTTACATTACTCACCTGCTTTACTAAAGCTGATGCTTCTTGTAAAGAATAGGCTTTACCCGAATCTATCTTGGCTTTTGTTTCCTTTTGTTTCTTTGTTAATTTAGACATAACTGTTTAAAATTATAAAGTTTAAAAAGGAGCTTTTCCTTTTACACGAATACCCATAGAACGTGCCGTACCGGCTACCATTTTCATTGCTGAACTAACTTCAAATGCATTTAAATCACGCATTTTATCTTCTGCTATAGCCTGAATTTGGTCCCAGGTAACTGAAGCTACTTTTACTCTATTGGGTTCACCCGATCCTTTTTTTGCTTTTGCTGCTTCTAAGAGTTGTACTGCCGCCGGAGGTGTCTTTACCACAAAGTCAAAAGACTTGTCTTTATAAACGGTAATAGCTACCGGTAAAACTTTACCGGATCTATCCTGAGTTCTTGCATTAAATTGCTTACAGAACTCCATGATATTAACACCGGCAGCACCAAGAGCAGGTCCCACAGGAGGCGAAGGATTTGCTGCTCCTCCACGAACTTGTAATTTTACAACCTTACTAACTTCTTTTGCCATTTTTTAAACTTTAATTTTTAATAGTAATATTTAATTGGAAGCCAATATTACTACCTAAAATACGTAACATTTATGATATTTTTTCAACTTGCATATAGCTTAATTCTAATGGTGTCTTTCTACCAAAGATTTTAACCATAACTTCAAGTTTGCGTTTTTCTTCGTTTATATTTTCAATAGTGCCGTCAAATCCGTTGAATGGACCATCTACTACTTTTACCGTTTCACCAAGTACAAAAGGTATGGCCACATTTTCATTCTGCACTGCCAATTCATCCACTTTACCCAACATTCTGTTCACTTCTGATTTACGTAACGGTACAGGGTCTCCTCCTTTGGTCTCACCCAGAAAACCGATGACTCCGGTTACTGATTTAATAATATGAGGCAATTCTCCAATTAAATTGGCGTGAATCATTATATAACCTGGAAAATAAACCCTTTCTTTATTAATTTTCTTTCCGTTTCTAATCTGAATTACCTTTTCTGTAGGCACCAAAACTTGTTCTACCTCATCAGACAGCCCTACTCTGGCGACTTCGTTTTCAATATAAGTCTTTACCTTATTTTCTTGTCCGCCTATAGCCCTAACCACATACCATTTCTTAGTAGAATCTGTCATTTTTATAAATTATGAGAATAGATTAAAATATTGTTCCAGTACATTTTGAAAGAGCTTGTCCACTCCAAAAACTGCCAAGGCAAACAGGAGAGAAAATAAAGCCACCACCACGGTGCTTTTTTGAGCTTCCGCAAAGGGCAACCAAGTAACTTTGGTTTTTAATTCTTCAAAAGATTCTTTAAAATAGGTTCCAATATTCATTGGTTAATATTTTTCAATTATAGGATACTTCAATTTCAATCGGCACAGGCTTATGCAGCCGCTTCCCTTATAAATCACTGCATAATACTCTGCAATTAAATAAGGACAGGCTTTCTGCCTTGTGGAATATTATTTTCATTTAGCACGGGTGGAGAGGCTCGAACTCCCGACACCCGGTTTTGGAGACCGGTGCTCTACCAACTGAGCTACACCCGTTTAAAAAAGGCGGTTTATTCTTAATCGCAGAAATAAACCACTTTTATAGCATATAAGGTGCTTCCTTTTTATCAAAAGAAGCACCCTGTTTATACTACTATATATTTAACTAATAAGGCCTCCTATAATATTTCAGTAACTTGACCGGCACCTACTGTTCTACCTCCTTCACGAATGGCAAAACGAAGTCCAACATTCATAGCTATAGGCTGGTGTAAGTCAACTGTAATGGTAAGGTTATCACCAGGCATTACCATTTCCACACCATCAGGCAAGTTAATAGTTCCTGTTACATCTGTAGTCCTTACATAGAACTGTGGACGATAATTATTGTGGAATGGCGTATGACGACCACCTTCTTCTTTTTTAAGGATATATACCTCTGCTTTAAATTTATCATGAGGCGTTACAGAACCCGGTTTACAGATTACCATACCTCTTTTAATTTGGTGTTTTTCAATACCTCTTAAAAGGATACCTACGTTATCACCAGCTTCACCTCTGTCTAAAATTTTTCTAAACATTTCAACACCTGTAATGGTAGAAGTCAATTTTTCTGCTCCCATACCAATAATATCAACAGGATCTCCAGTATTAGCAACACCGGTCTCAATTCGGCCGGTAGCTACAGTACCACGACCGGTAATAGAAAACACATCTTCTACAGGCATTAAGAATGGCTTGTCAACATCACGCTCAGGAATTTCTATCCAAGTATCAACAGCTTCCATCAATTCCTCAACTGTTTTAATCCATTTTTCTTCACCATTAAGGGCTCCAAGAGCAGAACCTGAAATTACAGGGCCATTGTCACCATCGTACTCGTAAAAGTTTAACAGGTCTCTTACTTCCATATCAACCAACTCCAACAATTCCTCATCGTCCACCATATCCACTTTGTTTAAGAATACCACTATTCTTGGAATACCCACCTGACGGCCTAATAGGATGTGCTCACGAGTTTGTGGCATAGGACCGTCTGTAGCGGCAACCACAAGGATAGCACCATCCATCTGAGCTGCACCGGTAACCATATTTTTAACGTAATCAGCGTGTCCGGGACAGTCCACATGTGCATAGTGACGTTTTTCAGTCTGATACTCTACGTGTGAAGAGTTAATGGTAATACCTCTTTCTTTTTCTTCCGGAGCGTTGTCAATTTGGTCAAAATTTCTCGCTTCAGAATATCCTTTCTCTGCCATTACCTTGGTTATAGCAGCAGTTAAAGTTGTTTTTCCGTGGTCAACGTGTCCAATAGTACCTATATTTAAGTGCGGTTTGGAACGATCAAAAGTTTCTTTTGCCATGATTATTAATTTTAAATCTCCAATGATGGGAATTGAACCCATGACCTCTTCCTTACCAAGGAAACGCTCTACCCCTGAGCTACATCGGCTGATTTTTAGTTCAAGGTTTAAAGTTTCAAATCTAAGGGAAAAACATTTCCCTTAACTATCCGCTTAATGAACAAAAGGCCTCCTCTTTCATTTAGATAAATTAGCAATAATTACCCTTTTTATATTAGGCCGAGGTTGAATGTTATCTAAAAAAACACTCTTAGATTTAGAACTTAGAGCGGAAGACCGGGTTCGAACCGGCGACATTCAGCTTGGAAGGCTGACGCTCTACCAACTGAGCTACTCCCGCAATTGAAAGAATTTCAAAAAATAAGAAATTCCAATTCCAATAATTTTACTTAAGTCAGGGGTTAACTTTATTTACCGCAAACCCGAACGTAAATTTTTCTTCTCACTAGTCTTATCAAAAGTGAGCTTTTGATACCTGATTTGAGAAAACTTCTGTGGGGAGAGCAGGATTCGAACCTACGAAGACGAAAGTCAGCGGAGTTACAGTCCGCCCCAGTTGGCCGCTTTGGTATCTCCCCAAAAATTTTTAACTACTAAAGAACTGATTATTGTTTAGTATTTAAAACAAAAATAAATGAACTTTTAAAGAGCCTCCAGAGGGACTCGAACCCACGACCTGCTGATTACAAATCAGCTGCTCTAGCCAGCTGAGCTATGGAGGCCTCAATAGAAAAAACAAACCGCTTTTTCTAACGGTTTGCAAATGTATAAAGTTTTATTTTCTCTACAAAACTTTTATTCTTTTTTTTGGAGGCAAGATTATTAATTTTGATAAAAGCGTTCTTTTTCTTTTTTCTTACGCAACTGACGTTTTAAAACTTCTACGCTCAAATCAACGGATTCTTCAAAAGATTGACATTGTTTTTTTACAACAAACTCACCACCGGGAATTAAAATTTTTAATTCTGCTATTTTGTTTTCTTTTTCACTGGTATTGTCTAATTTTAAATAGACATCACAACCCAAAACTCTGTCGTATATTTTAGGCAACTGTTCAGTCTTTTTTTTGATAAAGTCTATTAAATTCTGTTTGACATTAAAATTAATAGATTGCACATTTACATTCATAACTTTTATTAATTAAAGCCTCTGGGATGGGCTTTGTTATACACTTTCTTTAATTCCTTTAAACTACTATGGGTATAAACCTGTGTAGCTGCAAGGCTGGCATGCCCCAATAATTCTTTCACAGCATTTAAATCTGCTCCTTCATTTAATAAATGTGTTGCAAAAGAGTGCCTTAAGACATGCGGACTTTTCTTTACTTTTGAAGATACTGCAGCAAAATATGTACTTACAATTCTATATACCAATTTTGGATACAGCGGGTTCCCCTTTTTGGTAATAAATAAGGCGTTACTATTGGCAGGAATTTCTTTTCTAAATTCTAAATATTTTATGATACTATCACAAACCGACTTTATCAATGGAATATATCGTTCTTTATTACGTTTTCCCAACACCTTAATAACATTATTTTCTAGGTTTAAATCATCCAAAGACAAATTTATCAATTCTGCACGCCGCATACCGGAGGCGTATAGTAATTCAATAATTAATTTATCACGTATTAATTCAAAATCATCTAATGTTTCATTAGCTTTGAGTACGGCATTTATTTCTGCCACCGAAAACGGAACATTTAATTTTTTTTCTTCCTTTAGTGATTTATGCCCTATAAACGGCGTAACTTGTATTTCATTAACACGCAACAAGTAATTAAAAAATGCTTTTAAACTACTCATTTTTCTGTTAATAGCTCTATGGGTGTAACCTTCTTTTACCAATTGCACCATATAGGCTCTTATTTGTAAATAATCTGTTTTAAGGATGTTAACGGACGAAAAAACATCTTCTAGAAAGGTACGAAAAGCATTAATATCATCAACATAAGCTCTTATGGTATGTGGAGATAAATGTTTTTCTTTCTTAAGGTAATCTTCAAATTTTTTAACCATAAAAAAACCGTTAGAAAACAAATCTACAAAATATGTAGCTTTATTTCTAACGGTTTAACATTTTTAGGAAAGTTTTATAATCCTTGTTCCTCTTGTGTTCTTATACCTTGAATATACTCAGCTTTTTTAATCTGTGCTCTTCTTTCTACAGATGGTTTTGTAAAATGTTTTCGGTCTCTTAATTCTTTCATTTTCTTGGTTCTGTCAAACTTTCGCTTAAAACGCTTAAGAGCTCTATCTATATTTTCGCCATCTTTTACCGGAATAATTAACATACAGTTTCACCTCCTTTCAACTGCACAAAAAAATATTTATATCTCATTATTTTCCTTTTAACGGGGTGCAAAGATATAATAATTATTTTATTATACCTTAATAAAATAAAAAAAGGATAGATGGTAGATTCAAAAACTAATTATCTGGGATTTAAAATATTATCTATTCGCCTATCTATATCTTGTAAATGAATTCTGTCTATGCCCCGATAACGATTAATCACACTTTTTGCCAAACGCTGAACGGCTTTCAACTCTGCCATGGCCACCGCCTTAATATCAGACTGATTTACATTAATTCGGGTGGGTTTAAAATAAGGACTAGAAGTATCGGGTATTTTCGGGTTTTCTGCATTTAACAAATATTCCAGCCTTTCTACATAAGCTCGTTGCAAATTTCTTCTATAGGTATCAATATTTTTTCCGTATCGCAATTCTTTCCAAATACCATTTCGCAAGCCTTTCATCATATTTAATAAGGTATAAGCCTCTTTTCCATTGAGTGTTTCATTTTCTATCATTCTCGCCATTCGGCCAGGGTTAAGAATATTGTTTAAAGTACGTGTTTGCAATCTCCGCACACGTTCTACCACACCCGTATATTCTGTTTTGCTGATTATATTTTTATCAATTAGCCAGATAGGTGTATCAAACAATTGTTCATTTATATATTCTAATGATTTTTTCTGTTTCTCTTTTGGCACATAGGTATAAACCGGGCCATCTTGCCCTACTGCTTTATAATACTCATAAAGGCCACCTATATTATTGACTACATGCCCCATATACCTGTTAAATTGTGAGACTACACGCCCATACATTTCGGATAAATCATCATAGGTTTCTCCTTCTTGTGTAGTCCATTTTTCTAAATTGGGCATAATCCGTTTAAGATTTGCAATACCGTAGGAGCTCGCCTTGATAGCGTCATCACCCAAGTCTTCTGTCTGCGAACTAGGATCCACCACCGGGCCGGCTTGCTGATGGCCAAACCTGTAAAGAGGGTCTCCTGCGTGTTCCAAAATCCATTTATCTAATATTGGTTTTTCTTGCTCAGGCTTATCTGCTCCCAGAATAGGACGATATCCCCAAGCAATAGCATACTTGTCATAAGGGCCAATTTTGGGCATTAAAGCTACATCTTTATCTTCGGGTTGAGCTACATAATTAAAACGTGCATAATCCATAATGGAAGGAGCCGTACCATATTTTTGGGTAAAACTTGCCGATCGCAGTGAATCTACCGGATAGGCCACGCTACTCCCCATATTATGCGGCAAACCAAGCGTATGCCCCACTTCATGAGCCGATACAAATCGTATCAACCTACCCATAACTTCATCTTTAAATTCCGCGGAACGGGCATCCGGGTTAATAGCCGCAGTTTGAACAAAAAACCAACCTCTAAGCAGCGACATTACATTGTGATACCAATTAATATCGGATTCCAGAATTTCACCAGATCTGGGATCGCTCACGTGCGGACCGTTGGCATTTGGAATTGGAGAAGCCAAATACCGAACCACGGAATACCGAACATCTTCAGGGCTCCATTCCGGGTCTTCCTCAACCGTTGGAGGGTCCTTAGCTATAATGGCATTTTTAAAACCGGCCGCCTCAAAAGCTACCTGCCAATCTTCTATACCTTGTTTTATATATTTCCTCCACTTTACCGGCGTAGCTCTATCTATATAATAGACAATGGGTTTTTTGGGCTCTACCAATTCTCCGTTTTTAAACTTTTCAATATCTTTATCTTTTACCTCTAATCGCCATCGGTCTAAGAAAGTAATTTTTTTACTGCGTTGAGCTGCATTTCCATAGTCCGTTTGACTGGTGGTAAACCAACCTACGCGTTGGTCAAACAATCTTCTTTTCATTGGCTCTTTTGGTAATAAAACCATGGAATTATTTATCTCTATAGAAATGGCTCCGGTACTGGCATTAGAAGGCGGTTTACCGGCAGCATAAGTTTTAACATGTCTGGCTTCTATATTTAAAGGATAGCTCTTAATGCTTTCTATAAAGGTTTTATTATCTTCCAGTCGAGTTACTTTATGTTTTTTTCTATATCGTTCCGGCAGGCCAAAAGCTTTTACATCTTTTTCAAATAACTCCGTAACATCAATAACAGTGGCAGTAGTGTCTTTGTTATACGCTTTTACCGGAAATGTATAAAGTACCGGCTCAAAATTTGAATTTACAACAGCCTCGTGTACAGGAAGCGAATCCGCGGCAGTAATGTTATAGGAAACCAGTCGCAGCAAGATTTTCTTGTCTTTTTTCTGCCATCGCAGCATTTTGGTATTTATTTTTCCACCACCAAAACCAATACCAGATGCAGTCTTAGCAATTCTGGTAACCATCAACATTTCCCGGTTAAATAAAGTATCGGGAATTTCATAAAAATATTTATCATCTATTTTATGTACGGTAAAAAGGCCTTGATCCGTTTTAGCTTCTTTAGTAATAACTTCACCATAAGGCTTTATGCCTCCTTTTTTAGAAGATTTTTGTTTGTCCGAAGTCGTTTTAGCAGCAGTTGTTTTTTTAAACATTGAACAAGAGCTCAGTACTAATGCACTTATTATCAGTAATAAAAAAGGTATTTTTTTTAACATGGAAGATGGATTGAAATAATTGAGTTACGAAAATAAAATTTTTTCTCTCTTAAAAATCTTAATTAATTGTTAAAGGCAAATGAATTTATGGATAGATAAAAGAACTAAAAAATTGAATTATAAAACTGGATTATCTTAATTTAATTCTATTGTAATCAGTTAATTACAATCAAAATGTTATTTTACAAATAACCTAAACCTGAGTCCATCTTGTTTTATATAAACATATTTTTTTAGATATGATACCAAGTATTTAGAGATAAAACCAATGGGTATTTTTGATGTAATTAAACAACCTCAACAAATAGGCCATCGTCTGTTTTGTTCACTCGGGCAATTTTATTTTTTGTTAATTTTTTAATGGCTTTGTCCCATTTTTTATTGCTTAAGCCGGTGGCTGCTTTTAAATCTGTTAGTACAGCGGGTGATTGCTCTTTTAGTAATTTTAGAACCAATTTTTCCTCATCAGTTAAATCCAATGGTTTCTTCTCCGGTTTCATTTGTGGAAAGAATAACACTTCCTGAATAGATTGTTGGTTTGTCAAAAACATAACGAGCCTATCCATACCTATTCCCAAGCCTGAAGTTGGCGGCATACCATATTCCAAAGCCCGTAAAAAATCGTAGTCTATAAATTCAGTAGCTTCCTCGTCTCCTTTTTTAGCTAATTTTAACTGGTGTTCAAAGCGTTCTCTCTGATCTATTGGATCATTGAGTTCTGAATAAGCGTTAGCCACCTCTTTGCCACAGACAATCAGTTCAAAACGTTCGGTTAACTCCGGATTATTTCGGTGTTCTTTTGACAGCGGACTCATTTCTTTGGGATAATCCATAATGTAGGTGGGTTGTATAAAATTTGACTCACATCTTTCGCCAAATATTTCATCAATTAATTTCCCTTTCCCCATGGTATCATCTACTTCAATATCCATTTCTTTGGCTGCTCTCCTTATTTCCGCTTCAGATTTCCCGATAATGTCAAAACCGGTATATTTTTTTATAGCATCCGTCATGGTTATTCTGGGATAAGGAGCCTTAAAGTCTATTTCGTGTTCGCCAAAAGTAGCTGTTGTTTTTCCATTTACGGCTATGGCACAATATTCTAAAAGCTGTTCTACAAACTTCATCATCCAATGGTAATCTTTGTACGCCACATAAATTTCCATAGCTGTAAACTCCGGATTATGGGTTCTATCCATACCTTCATTCCTAAAGTTTTTGGAAAACTCATATACACCTTCAAATCCGCCAACAATAAGCCGTTTTAAATAGAGTTCATTGGCTATTCTCAGATAAAGCGGAATGTCCAAGGTATTGTGATGCGTAATAAAAGGCCTGGCTGCTGCTCCTCCGGGAATAGATTGTAAAATTGGAGTTTCTACCTCCATGTAACCCCTTTCATTAAAAAAGGTACGCATAGCGTTGTATAATTTGGTGCGTTTTACAAATATCTCTTTTACTTTTGTGTTGACTACTAAATCTGCATAACGCTGCCTAAACCGCAATTCAGGGTCGTTAAACTCATCGTGAACCTTTCCTTCTGCATCCGTTTTTGGCAATGGCAAGGGCCTTAAAGCTTTACTCAACAAGGTAAAATTGTTTACACCTATTGTTTTTTCTCCTACTCTGGTTTTAAATAGTTTACCTTCTACGCCAATAAAATCGCCTATATCCAAGAGCTTTTTATAAATAGTATTGTATTTTGATTTGTCTTCACTCTGGCAAATTTCGTCTCTATTAAAATACAATTGAATTTTACCGGTGCTGTCTTGCAATTCTGCAAAACTGGCATTGCCCTGAATACGTCGAGACATCAACCTGCCTGCTACTTTAACATTTTTGTCTTCAACAAAGTCTTCTTTTATTTCTTTTGCCGTATTACTAACCGGATATAAGTCTGCCGGATAAGGATTTATGCCCAAATCTCGTAAACTTTGTAGTTTTTCTCTGCGTACCAATTCTTGTTCAGAAAGTGCCATAAAATGGGTATTATTTTTAGTTGGGCAAAGATAGGGTTAAACCCGAAATATGCAATGGAAAAATTATGTGCATATAAAAAAAGCCCCGTAAAAACGAGGCTATTTTAATTATTAAACTAAAGTCAATTAGTACTTGATACTCTTTTTACTTATTTCCGCACCATTGGTAAAGGTAGCATTGAGAATTAATACGGTACCCTTTCTTATATTATATGTAGGAATGGTAAAATCACTATCATTGGGTTCTTTATCCATCAATAGCCTACCGGTTAGGTCATATACTTTTAACCTTTCAATAACATTGTTTGACTTAATTTGTAAACTATTATCTTCATTAACAATATAAAAATTATTGTTTACACCAAATTCATCTACATCTAACACTGCAGAGGTAAACTGAAGGGTAAATCTTTCTGCATGTTCCCCTTGCCCTGACAGGCTAAATTTATAAGGAGCCATTCTAAGATCGTGTACTACATTTAGTTCATTATCTACAAGATAGATATCTTTATTTTGCAATAGGCCTTCTACATCTCCTAAACTAATAAAGTATTCCATTTCTTCATTAATATAGGTATCCACACCCAAGATAAACTTTCTATCTGTGTTAAACTCGCCCACGGCTTGAATAGCATATTTTAGGCTATCAATCTTAGAATAGAAATTCAAATAGGATGCACTTAACCTGTATGCATCATACAAATTATCTTCACCATCTGTTGCTCCTTCTATAAAACCTATTAATATTTGGTTAGAAGCTCCTCCGGTGGCACTATTTATATTAAGCCACATTCTGTCTTTTTCTCTTATTGCGGCTTTTTTGTTATTTGACGGCTTAAAGAACTGGTTGTTTTCACCCTTTAAACGCATAAAATTTTCAAAGTTTACATTACCACTGCTCAAAGCTCTAACAAAAAATCCTTGTGCAGAACCGATATTATATTTAGGAGCCGGAGAACCGGAAGCCGAACCTGATCCTGATCCAACACCGCCTACCAAATTATAAGTAGCATAATCATCTGCACTATAATATCCGTCGGTACCATTAGAGATTTGTGTTCTATGTGTCCATAACCAAATGGAACCTGACATGGTACCTCCATTAATTTCAGTATTAGTAGGTAGTTTTATAAACTCATCAATGTCAATGGCCGATGGATATGGATTTCCAATAAGATTATAATCAGTTTGATTATCTCCATCATTATTAAAGCCTAAATTTATAGATGTTAAGCCATTATGAGGTTTACCGGTAAATGATACCGTATAGGTACCTCCATCCGGAGTTGAGGGGTTTGCTTCTGCAATATACCCTTTAGCAGTAACCATAGTTCCACTGGCAGGTTCCCATACATCATCTTCTGTAGTTGTAGAATTACCGGTAGCAGGCTTTACCCATTGAAAAATTCTTTCTACACCTGCAAAAACGGTTCCAAGGTTAGCTCCTTGTACAGGAGAAGACCAATAAGTAAAATCCATATAGTTGTTCAAGGCAGTGGTCGTCTCTTTTTTAGTAATTTGACCGGAAATACTGGCGTTCGGATCACCCATTACCAAAGCTTCGGTATTACCTATTACAAAGGAACCATTAATAGTGAGGTCGTGTTCAATATAAACGTAATTAGTAGTACCCCCATCTAAATTTATGCTGCCACTACCGTTTATTATCAGATTACAAGCATCAAACGAACCGTTAGCTGCCGTGTAAGAACCGTTTATAACGGCTGCTTTAGCAGGCCCGGGAATACCATTACTCCATGACCCTCCTGACCAAATAGTAGGCCCAATAGTTTGTGTTCCCAAAGCGATATTTGTATTAGGATTTGCATTGTTTACATCGTCTAACTCCAGTTCTATATAATCCCCTGTGTACGTAAGGCTCGGTGTTTCTGTTGTACCACAGCCCTTTACATAAGACTTATCAATACCCCAATTAACCGGAGCACCCGTACCCACAGTTCCAATGATATCTGTTCGGTTATTATACGTATTAGCGTCATTAGAAGTTGAAATTACAATCACATCATTCCCGGTAAAACTACATACCTCTGTAGTAACGGTTTGAGCCGGAGTACCCATATTACCTGAAGCAGGCAGTGCAGCACCACTTCTCTTAAACAACACTACTTCACCTGGGGCAAGGAAAGGAATATCTACCACTTCATTTGGTATATTACTTGCAATACCACCTTCAATAGTTGCATCTGCATCGATAAAGAGTGCTAAATGATAAGCATTGGGCAAAGCATTAGTAGTGGATATATTTTTTACTTCAATCCACCTATCATTAGAACTGGTACCTTCGTAATACTGTGTAATTAAAAGTTGTGATCCGGTTGCCGCATCAATACCTTCTCCCTGAATTGCGAAAGTATATGGATTTTCGTCTGTATCATCATTGGCAATACTTATTGTGGCCGTCCTTACACCCATTGCACTCGGATTAAAAGTTATAGAAAAAGTAGTGGTTCCGGAAACTGCAATTGGCGTAGTGGGTATAGTTGCCACCACAAAATCTGAGGCATTAGCACCCGAAATAACTACATAAGGACTAGGGTCTGTAAGGTTTAAATCTGTACTACCTTCATTCTTTATGGTAAAAGTATGGGTAACACTACCGGTGTTAACATCTGTTTGGCCAAAATCGGTATCATCAGCAGTATCGGGGGTGGTATCGCCGGATACAATTTCTTGTCCATTACCAGAAATATATATTTCTTTATCTGAGCTTATCCCCTCTGCGGTAATGCTAAAAGTATATGAACTCTCGGCATCAGGGTCATCATTTACAATGATTACTGTTCCAGTAGCCACACCGGGTGCAGTAGGAGTAAACGTAACCGTAAAACTGGTGGAGTTACCACCTGGTACAGGAGTTGTTATCCCTGTCTGGTCAACAGTAAACTGGCCATTGGATCCTAAAGTAAGACCGGCACTGGTAATATTTAAATCAGCATCTCCTGTGTTTTCTATCACAAAAGTTCTAACGAGGCTATTGCCTACATCCACTTGGCCAAAATCTGTATGGTCTGCCAAATCGGGCGTGGTATCACCATCAGCAATGTCCACACCATTACCTTTAACGTTAATATCCGGTTGCAAGGCCGCTAAACCTTCTGCAGCAATAGCAAAAGTATAGGTAGCTTCACTGTCCGGGTCATCACTTACAATTTGCACTGTTCCTGTAACTGCACCGGCAGTAGTGGGTGTAAAAGTAACTGTAAACGAAGTAGAACCTCCACTAACAATAGGTGTAATTGTACCGGCATCATTTAAGCTAAACTGAGCATTTGTACCTATGGTAAGCCCCACACTTGATAAATTCAAATCTAAATTCCCGGTATTTTCTATAAAAAATGTTCTGGTAATTGAGTTTCCAATGGTTACCTGGCCAAAATCTGTATGGTCTGCCGAACTTGGTGTGGTGTCTCCATCAGCAATATCTACACCGTTACCGGTAACATTGATATCCTGTGCATCAATACTTTCTGCACTCACGACAAAAGTATAGGGCGACTCATCAGGGTCATCGCTGTTAACAACTATTGTAGCTGAAGCCGAACCGGCAGCCGTTGGTGAAAAAGTAACCGTAAACTGAGTAGAATTGCCACCACCTAAAGGAGTTGTAGTACTGGAAGAATTCACCGCAAATTGTGAACTACTTCCCAAACCCGTACCAACACTGGCAATATTTAAATTGGCTCCACCTGTATTTTGTATGGTAAAAGTTTTTGTAAGTGATGAACCTACGACCACTTGCCCAAAGTCGGTATTATCAGCGGTATCAGGAGTAGTGTCGCCATTCACAATATCTAAACCGTTTCCCTGAATGTTAATATCAGGAATACTTGGTGCAACACCGGTACCCTGAATAGAGAAAGTGTATTGATTTTTTGGTGAAGGAGCATCAGATGTAATTATAATTCCACCTGAGTAAGGGCCGGCAACATTGGGCGTTAACGTAACGGTAAATGTGGTAGTATTTCCCACCGTAACTGGTGTAGTAATACTTCCGGTGCTTACGGAAAACTGACCAGAAGTACCCAATGTAGTACCAATAGCATTTAGATTCAAATCTGCCGTACCAATATTTTCTATGGTAAATGTCCGGGTAACGGAAGACCCTACAGTAACATTTCCAAAGTCGGTATGGTCTGCCAAATCGGGTGTAGTATCTCCATCAGCAATACTTACCCCATTACCTTTCACATCTATATCTTGCTGAGCCTGAACTAAACCCGCAAAGAGAGATAATACAATAAAAGTATAAAGTAATTTTTTTGTCATAATTAATTTTTTGTGTTTGTGTTTTTATACCGCCTATTAAAATGCAATAAAAATATTAAGGCAAATAATGACCAATTTTAATATTTTTATTATTTGCAAATATATGAATAATCTGTTAAGATTATCGTAATTTAACGGTTTTTATTAACGTTTTATTTAATCTATCGTTTAGCATAGTTGCTATTTTTTCTTTCCCAAAGTTAAGTTCTTCCCTCAATACCGAGGAAGTCAATTGCACGGACAGCACGCCGTCTTTAAAATCTACACTTCGGGTATAACTCATAACCCCGCTGCCCATTATCTCTTCCCAAGCTTCTTTTACAGCTATGCGGTCTATACCTTTTTGCAAATTGTTTTTTTGCAACACCTCGTTTAATAATTTCCCAAAAGGTTGTATGTCTGCGTATTTTTCTGCCATCATTTATGTAATGTTAATCATCGTATAAGGCTGTGCTGTCTGCTGTATCACTTTTTCTGTCCTGTCTGTATGAGTATCTGTTAAAAAAATCTGCCCAAAATACCGGTCATTGACCAAATTTACAATTTCTTTTACTCTTTTTTCGTCTAATTTATCAAAAATATCATCCAATAGCAACAGCGGTGTTGTGTGCAATTCAGATTTTATAATGTCAAATTCTGCCAGCTTTAAGGCTATTAAATAAGTCTTTTGCTGTCCTTGAGACCCATATTTTTTAATAGGATACCCCGCTATGGTATATAACAAGTCATCTTTATGAATTCCTACCGATGTATATTGCAATATTCGATCTTTTTTTAGATTGTTTTGAAGCAATGGTTTAAATTCAGTTTCATGTAACCGAGACTTGTAGGTAAGACTCACATTCTCTTCGTATTTACTAATCTGTTTATATCGTTCCTTAAACAAGGGTTTAAAAGCTGCTACAAATTCAATCCGCTGTTGGTATATGTAAGTACCGTATTCAACCAATTGTTCGTTGTAAATTTCTAAGTTTACGGCATCAAAAATATGATTGGAAGCAAAATATTTTAGCAAAGCATTACGTTGAGCCAAAGCTTTGTTATATTGTAACAGATATTGCAAATATTTCTTGTTGGATTGGGCAATTATGCCATCTATAAACTTTCTGCGAACCTCACTACCGGTAGCTATCAAATCCGTATCGTTCGTTTTAACACCACAACTCACCACTTCTAACCTATCCTTAAAGTTAAAAACACCTTCTATTAAAAAAAAATCTTTCCCGTGTTGAATGTTTTGGGTAGAAATATTGTTAAAATACCCTTTGGTAAAAGCCAAATGGTAAATGGCATCCAAAATATTAGTTTTGCCTACGCCATTTAACCCTGTGATGCAGTTTATCTTAGGGTTAAAATCCAAATTTTTTACCTCAAAATTTTTATAGTTTATTAAACTGAGCTTTTCTAAAAACATATCCTATAAGGCGTAAGCTGCAAAAAAACAAAATTTAGGACAATTTTGCCCACCTATTTACAATAAATATTATATTTTTGCCGCACAAATTTTACGAGCACTATGGCTACTTACAAAAAAAGAGGAAGCAAGTCCAAAAAGGACAAATTAGCAGGAATAGAAAAAAAGAGCACTACCGCAGAAGTATTTAACACTCTGGATGAAACCGCAAGTAAGTCCGAGCAATGGGTAGAACGCAACAGCAAAATTATTTATACTGGCTTAGGGATTGTTGCCCTGCTTATTTTAGGTTATCTTGCCTATAACAATTTCATAAAAGAACCAAAAGAGCGGGAAGCAGCCAACGAACTGGCGTATCCAAGGGCTTACTACGATCAGGCCCAGATGGGAATATCAGCTGCAGATTCACTCTACAATTTAGCTTTAAATGGTGCCGATGGGAAATATGGGCTTGCAGATATTGCGGACACCTACGGCAACACCAATGCCGGAAACCTTGCCAAATATATGGCGGGAATTGCTCATTATAATCTAAGCGAATATGATGAGGCCATAGAATATCTAAATGATTTTAATACCGATGATGAAGTGTTGGGAGCTATGGCCAAAGGCACCATTGGCGATGCTTTTGCACAACTCAACCAACCGGAAGAAGCTCTGGAATATTATCTGAAAGCTGCTCAACACGAAGAAAACGATTTTTCTACCCCATTATTCTTACAAAAAGCAGGGCAAACAGCAATGCAACTCAAAGATTACGCTAAAGCGGAAGAGTTATTTGGCAAAATTAAGAACCAATATCCAAACTCCGCCGAAGGGCAAAACATAGATATGTACCTAAACAGAGCCAAATTTTTAGCCCAAGATTAAAAGCAATATGGCCACGACAAATCTGTCCAATCACGATTTAGAGAAATTACCTTCGGCATCTCAATTAAAAATAGGCCTGGTAGTCTCCGAATGGAACAGCTCAATTACAGAAAACCTGTATCAAGGAGCGGTAGAAACCTTACTGGAATTGGGAGCCCAAAAAGAAAACCTGATTCGGTTAAACGTTCCGGGTAGTTATGAATTGGTCTTTGGCAGTAAAAAATTACTACAACAAGACACTTTTGATGCCGTAATTGCCATAGGATGCGTAATACAAGGCGAAACCAAACATTTTGACTTCGTATGCGAAGCTGTTTCTCAAGGTATTAAAGACTTAAATTTACAATACGACAAACCTACCATTTTCTGTGTATTAACAGACAACAACATAGCACAATCCAAAGCCCGTTCTGGCGGTGAATTGGGAAACAAAGGTGTAGAAGCTGCAGTGGCGGCAGTGAAAATGGCATATCTAACCTTATGAATGGAGAGCTTTTAACCACACAACTTCTTATAAATACTTTTACTTTTATTTGAAAACCATAGTATAATTACCTAAATTTGGAGTAAAATTGGATTATGTTTAAGAACTTTTTAAAACTGCCACGAAATTCCCGATTTCACTATACACCCAGATATTACGACGGCGTAGAAGAAGGCAATATTTATAAATTTAAATCAAAATACAGCAAAGAAGATACAGATATTAATTACAATGATTTTAGAGGCCATTGGGAAGAGGCTCGCTTAGACAGTAGAAATAGAGGAAATGCAGGAATTTCATTGAGATTATTATTAATTATTGCTGTTTTAACGCTTATATTTTTATATATTATCGACTTTGATTTATCAATTTTTCAAATGAATTAAATGTCGGATATTATAAAATTACTCCCTGATCATATAGCTAACCAAATAGCGGCCGGCGAAGTGGTACAACGGCCGGCTTCTGTAGTGAAAGAATTGTTAGAAAACAGTATAGATGCCGGAGCTACGGAAATAAAACTCATTATTAAAGATGCCGGCAAAACTGCTATTCAAATAATAGATAACGGCATAGGCATGAGTGCCACTGACACCCGAATGGCCTTTGAAAGACATGCAACCTCTAAGATAGACAGTGCCGAAGACTTATTTCATATCCACACCAAAGGTTTTAGAGGTGAAGCCCTAGCATCCATTGCGGCTGTAGCTCATGTAGAAGTAAAAACAAAAACTGCCTCTCAAGAACTGGGTACACATTTAAAAATAGAAGGCAGTAAAATCACCTATCAGGAACCGGTTTCTACCCCCACCGGCACTAGCATTGCTGTTAGAAATTTATTTTTTAATATTCCGGCAAGACGAAAGTTTTTAAAATCTGACCACGTAGAAACCCGTCATATAAAAGAAGAACTATACCGCATAGTGTTGGCTCATCCAGACATTAAATTTTTATATTATTACAACGATAGTGAGAATTTAAATTTACCAAAAAGCAACCTTAAACAACGTATTATAGCCACATTTGGCCAAAAAATGGATGAACGGCTAGTACCTATTGAAGAAAATACAGATATTTTAAAAGTCACCGGATTTGTCTCAAAACCGGAATTTGCCAAGAAAAAAAGAGGCGAACAATTTTTCTTTGTCAATAACAGATTTATCAGAAATAGTTATTTACATCATTCCGTAATTAATGCTTTTGAAGGCTTATTAGCCTCAGGCTATCATCCGTCCTATTTTTTGTATTTAAAAGTTCCGGCCACCACTATAGACATTAATATTCATCCTACCAAGACAGAAATTAAATTTGACAATGAACAAGCCCTATACGCCATTTTACGCTCCACTATTAAACACAGCTTAGGACAATACAACGCTGCTCCGGTGTTGGACTTTAACCGAAACCCGGATTTAGATACACCCTACAGCTACAAGGATAAAAAAAATGTACCTGCTCCGGGGATTTCTGTTGACCCTGATTTTAACCCGTTTAAAGAAAATTTAGAACGGCCTTCGGGTATTTATAAAAAAAATACAGCTAACTGGGAAAGCCTTTACACAAGAACGTCAATAGCTACAGAAACTGAGCAGCCATCAGATAATCAAAGCACACTATTATTCCCCAACGCAAAAGACACCTCTAATTACAGTACCTTACAAGTACACAATAAATACATTTTAAGTGTAATAAAATCCGGTGTGGTATTTATCAATCAGCATCTGGCACACCAACGGATATTGTATGAAGAACTACTGACTAAATTAACAGTAGAAGATACTGCTAGCCAACAGTTGCTCTTTCCTATTACCTTACATTTTAGCTTTGGAGATATGGTAATTTGCAATGAAATTAAAAACGATTTAGAGAGTATTGGGTTTCAGTTTGCCGCTATGGAAAAAGATAGTGTTACCCTTAGTGGCCTGCCGGAAAATGTAATTCCGGAAAATTTACAAGGTTTGTTTGAATCTGTGTTTGACAATGTTAGAAACGAAATTCCGGAGAGTAATTTTAGCCGAATAGACACTATTGCAAAAAGCTTGGCTAAAGGCTTGGCTATAAAAAACGGTGTTGCCCTAAATGAATTAGAACGCGAAAAAGTCCTGGAAGATTTATTTTCTTGTAAAGAACCTAACTATTCGCCGTATGGCAAAAAAACCTATATCACCTTGCCTTCTGAAGAAATTCAACTTAAATTTGACCCTTAGCAATAAATAAGCCTCAGCCTTATGATGAGAATTACCGATGCCGTTAAACATTTATTAATTGTAAATGTTATTTTTTATCTGGTTACCTATTTTGTACCCAACATGCAAGAGAAAATGTTGGAATGGTTTGCCCTCTTTTATCCCACCAGCCCGTTTTTTAAGCCCTGGCAATTTGTCACCCACATGTTTATGCATGGCGGATTAATACACATCCTTTTTAATATGTATGCTTTGTGGGCCTTTGGTTCTCCGTTGGAACAACTGTGGGGAAGAAATAAGTTTTTCTTTTTCTATTTTTCTGCAGGATTAGGAGCTGCGGCAGTTTACACATTATCCAACTACTTTTTCCAAACTTATGACGCTGTAGCAGTAGGTGCATCAGGGGCCATTTACGGGGTATTGGTAGCTTTTGCCATGAACTTTCCCAATGCCAAACTGGCTCTTATTTTCTTTCCGGTACCCGTAGCGGCCAAATATTTTATCCCCTTGATTATTATAGGCGACTTATATTTTGGGTTTACCGGTTACAGTACAGGTAATATTGCACACTTTGCCCATGTGGGCGGTGCATTGATTGGGTTTTTAATTATGCTTTTTTGGAAAAAGAATCAATTTTCCCATTGAGGTTGGTAAAATTGTTAAAAAAAGTCTTAAAAATTTATTTGGCTTAAGCTCTGTTCACGCCATGTTATTTATAAACCTTAGTTTTGTAATTGTTAGCATTTAGCAATAAATAATGAATAATTTAAAGGATAAAATTAGATATAAATACAGAACGGCCAATATAGTAGAGCAGATTATCTACATAAACATTGGGATTTACATTGTTTCCCTGCTGTTTAAACTAATTAGTTTTCTGTTTGCGAGCAAAGTAAATTACCTGTACCGTTGGTTTTCACTCCCCAGTCCATTTGAGTCTTTTTTGTACAAACCATGGACGTTGGTTACCTACGGATTCTTACACGCAGATCTTTTTCACATCTTATTTAATTTACTCATTCTCTACTACATGGGCAGGTTATTTTTAGATTTTTTTTCGAGAAGAGATTTTTTAATCTACTTTTTTTCCGGTATTATTATAGGAGGTATTTTGTATCTGGCAAGTTATAATTTGTTCCCCGCTTTACAATCCGGCAGAGCCTATTTATTAGGGGCATCGGCCGGTGTTATGGCTATTTTAATTGGCTTAGCAGCAAAAATCCCTAATTACGCTATCCGCTTTCGGTTTATAGGATATATAAAATTGTGGTATATTGCAGTGGCCTTTGTATTAATAGACCTGATACAAATACCGATAAGCAATACCGGCGGCCATATTGCCCATCTTGGCGGAGCATTAACCGGCTATTTACTGACTACACAATTTACTACAGCAAGCAGAAAAAATAATTGGTTAATCAATCTGTTTGGCAAAAAAAAGAAATCACCTTTAAAAACGGTTTATAAAAAGCGGACTGCAACCCAAAGCAAATCTTCAACCGGAAATAACCAACAAGAGCGAATTGACGCTATTTTAGATAAAATAAGTAAATCCGGATATGGCAGTTTAAGCCAGGACGAGAAAGATTTTTTATTTTCGGTGGGGAAAAAGTGATATATGGAATATGAAATACAAAGTATTAAAACAACAGACTACTGAATTAAATAATTCATTGCCTTGAAAAAGTTATCATTTTTAAATAGAATATTATTTCTTATCAATAGTTTACTTGCTTTTGCCTTAATTTTCGCACTGTTTTTACCACGATTGGCTCCGGAAGATTTTGGAGAGATTACCGTGCTGAGCCTGTTAACTCCCATACTGATTTTACTCAACATAATCTTCCTTATCTATTGGATTTTAGCCGGTTTTAAGAAACAATTGTTACAACCTTTTTTGGTATTAGTACTAACTTATTTTCTGCTGCCATATTTTTATATTTTTGACCAAAATGACGCTGTAACACTTTCTAAAAACAACCTTAGTGTGCTTACCTATAACGTAAGAAAATTTAACCAATATAAATGGTTAGCCACTGAAAATGTACCTGAAAAAATTAAAAAACTAATAACAGTAGAAGCTCCGGATGTGGTATTGCTGCAAGAATATACAAAAACAGAACAATTCAGGCTTAACTATCCATATTCTTATAATCACTACAACAAAATTGGAAAAAACAAAGTTCAAACAGGATTGGCCATTTTTTCAAAATACCCCATTGCTAATAAAGCATCTTTAAAAGTAGTTAAATACAACAGCAGTATCATTTATGCAGACATTGTAAAGTCTAATGATACCATACGCGTATATAATTTTCACTTAGAATCATTAGGCATAGACCCAAAAAAGAATTATTATGGTTATACAAAATCAAAAAACATTATAAAACGTTTGGGAAATTCTTTTAAAACGCAACAAAAAGAAGTAATCAGTTTAAAGGAGAGCATTAAAAATTGCCCATACAAAATAGTATTAGGCGGTGATATGAATAATAATGCCTTTTCATGGACGTATAAAAATCTACAAACCGATTTTACCGATAGTTTTTCCGTAATGGGAAACGGATTTGGGACCACCTATTCATTTAACGGCTTTCCTTTGCGAATTGATTATATATTTGCGGATAAATCCATGAAAGTGGTTTCTCATAAGAATTACGATTTGGGCTTATCTGACCATAACCCAATCATGGCAACAATGAATTTATAAAATTATCAATTAACGATGAATGTTATTGACAGTTTACAATGGCGATATGCCTGTAAAAAATTTAAAAACGATGCTTTTCTTTCAAAGGAACAGATAAACACCTTATGCCATGCCTTTAATTTAACAGCCACTTCATATAATTTACAACCAATTAAACTGGCAGTAATAAAAGACAAAGAAATTCAGCAAAAGATGGCCGATTATTCTTACAATCAACAACAAGTGGCCAATGCCTCACATGTTTTAGTAATTTGCATTGTAGATAAATTTGGATTATCGGATATAGATGACTATTTTGATATGGAACGTGAAATACGAGGTACCTCCGAAAAAATATTAAAACCGTATCGAGAGCATTTAAAAAACCTGTATAAAAATAAATCTACATTAGAAAGACAAGAGTCAGCATTAAATCAGGCCTATCTTGCCATGGGTAATTTACTTACTGTATGTGCATTAGAGAAAATAGACAGTTGCCCAATGGAAGGTTTTAACGCCAATAAAATAGACGAATTGCTACAACTAGAAAAACAAAATTTAAAATCGGTTTTACTTTTGCCGGTAGGGTTTAGAGCCGATGATGATTTTACACAAACCTTAAAAAAAGTACGAAAACCCATAACAGAAACTATAATTAAAATCTAGAATAATCATGTCAAACAACGAAATACGAGGGTTGAAACCCAAAGCCTTATGGAATAATTTTGCTAATCTTAATGCAGTACCCAGAGCTTCTAAAAAAGAGGAGCGGGTGATTGATTTTATGGTACAATTTGGAAAAAAACTAAATTTACCTACCACAGTTGATAAAACAGGCAATGTAATTATAAAAAAATCGGCTACTGCGGGCATGGAAAACAGAAAAACAGTCATTCTCCAGGCTCATTTAGATATGGTACATCAAAAAAATAACGATACCGATTTCGATTTTAATAGTCAAGGAATACAAATGTATGTAGATGGCGACTGGGTAAAGGCTAAAGGTACTACTCTGGGTGCAGACAACGGCTTGGGAGTGTCCGCTATCATGGCAATTTTAGAGAGCAATGACATAGCTCATCCCACCATAGAAGCTCTTTTTACCATTGATGAGGAAACCGGAATGACCGGTGCTATGGGTCTGGAAGGAAAAAATCTATCGGGTGAAATCCTGCTCAACTTAGACACCGAAGAGGATGATGAAATAGACATAGGTTGTGCCGGCGGTATTGATATAACCGCTACCAAATCCTATCGACCCATTGCCTTAACAGATAATGCTATTGCATATAAAATATCTGTTAAAGGCTTGCAAGGCGGGCATTCCGGAATGGATATTCACCTTGGTTTAGGCAATGCTAATAAATTAATGAACCGGATATTATACGCCGTTAAGGATTTGATTGAAATAGCTTCAATTGACGGCGGCGGACTGCGAAATGCCATCCCGCGAGAAAGCAATGCGATAATAATTACTAAAGATAAA
>PDWI01002130.1_pt1 | contig 42107 bp, 47 predicted proteins | sample 1430891 | NCBI WGS metagenome assembly PDWI01 (sample SAMN01162508, study PRJNA174530) | Oral metagenome, whole genome shotgun sequencing project. | biome: Marine environment; feature: Marine mammal; material: Swab sample of the gingival sulcus; isolation source: swab sample of gingival sulcus... | reverse complement strand
TAAGACGAAATTAAACGGAATGTCACCTGTTAAGTACAGATTACATTCCGCTTAAAATACTAAATAACTTGTGTCCGGATTTAGGGGTTCATATCATTTATAAAAAAAATTTTTTTATAAATAGACTATGATAATTTGATAATTAAAACTATTCAGGTGTGCTATAATTTGATGACTCTTTTGTAATTGTTATATCGTGCGGATGAGATTCTTTAAGTCCTGCACCTGTTATTTCAACAAATTCTGCTTCTTTTCTAAGTGTTTCTATGTCTTTAGCACCGCAATAACCCATTCCTGATTTAAGTCCTCCAAGTAACTGATATATATTCTCCGCAATTGTTCCCCTATATGGAACTCTGCCTTCTACGCCTTCAGGAACGAATTTTTTAGTATCATTTTGGAAATATCTATCTTTAGAACCTGCCGCCATTGCGCCTTCAGAACCCATACCCCTATAAGTTTTGAAACTTCTTCCTTTATATATAACAAGTTCTCCAGGGCTTTCTTCAGTTCCTGCAAGAAGGGAACCAAGCATTATAGATGAAGCTCCTCCTGCTATTGCCTTTACTATGTCGCCAGAATATTTTATTCCACCGTCTGCAATAACGGGAACATTATATTTGTCAGCAATTTTTGCACACTCATACACGGCTGTAAGTTGTGGCATGCCTATACCTGCAACTATTCTAGTTGTGCATATACTTCCCGGTCCTATTCCAACTTTTACAGCATCTGCACCCGCCTTAATAAGTTCTTCAGTTGCCTCAGGCGTAGCTACATTACCTGCTATAAGTTGAAGTTCAGGATATTTTTCTTTAATATTTTTAACTGCATTTATTATATTTTTTGAATGTCCGTGCGCTGAATCTAAAACAATTACGTCTACAGAAACTTTTACAAGTGCGTCTATTCTATCATACATATCTTGTGAAACGCCAACTGCAGCACCTACCAAAAGTCTTTTCTTATTATCAGTAGCCCTATTTGGATAGACTATAATTTTTTCTATATCTTTTATAGTTATAAGACCCTTTAGTACACCATTTTCATCAACAAGCGGTAACTTTTCTATTTTGTGTTGTCTAAGTATTTCTTCAGCTTCTTTCATAGTTATTCCAGGGTTAGCAGTAACTAAATTATCTTTAGTCATAACTTCGCCTATAAGTTTATCAACACTTGACGGTTCAAATCTAATATCTCTATTTGTAATTATCCCTTCAAGAACACCCTTATCATCGACAATAGGTACACCAGATATTCTATATCTCGCCATAAGTTCTAAAGCTTCTTTAACGCTGCTATCCGCTTTTAAAGAAAATGGGTCAACTATTATTCCGTGTTCACATCTCTTTACTTTATCTACTTCTAAAGCCTGCTTTTCTATACTCATATTTTTATGAATAATACCTATACCGCCCTCTCTAGCCATTGCTATAGCTAATTTAGACTCTGTAACAGTATCCATACCCGCACTCATAATCGGCATATTTAAATTAATTTTTTTAGTAAGCCTTGTTTTTAACTCCACATCACTTGGTAAAATCTCTGATTTACGTGGAATTAAAAGTACATCATCATAAGTATAACCTTTTAAACGAATTTTATCTTGCATATCTACCTCCCTATTATTTTCTTTACAGATTACTATATAATAACAAAATTGTCAAGTATGAAAATATTTATTTAGTAAAATTTGTTTTAATTAATATAAAATTAATATATTGAAAACTTTATATTTATATGATATAATTATAATAATTAAACTGCTACAATGATTATTTTATGGAGAATAAATTATGAAAAAGCACTCAAAAATTATTACAACTATTAAGGTGTTGGGTTTAGTTTTTTTTATAATATACATATTTAGTATGACGCCCAATATAGCTCTTCGTACAGCTATATTTTTTCATTCGCCTAAAAGCGCTTTTACTATGGAATACGAAGAAATAGCAAAGGATAAAAAGTCATCAACTACTATTTATAACATAACAAAAAACTACCCTGAAACAAATACAGGCCCTTTACCTATGTGGCAAGTCAAAAAAATTTTTATTTTTTATTTTACAGAAGTTTCAGATGGTGCATTTTAAAACTATTTTAATCTTTTTACTAATAAAGCATATTTAAAATCCATATCTAACTCTTCTTCATAAAATCTCATAAGAGATTTATAATCCCTAGATACAGCTATTAAACCTATAAAATCAACTTTATTTTTCAAAGTTCTTTCCATAAAACCGTATAAATTTTTTCCAATTCCGTTATTTCTATACTCTTTTAAGACATAAAATTCTTCTACTTTAAATGCTATTTCTCCAATTTTATTATATGAAGTTGACTCTGTTTGAACGCTTTTATTTCCCAATATATAACCTACAAGTTTTCCATTATCATAGGCAAGAAAAATATCTTTATCTATATAAAAATCCTTTTCATTGGCTGTGTATGATGGCATACTATGTTCTTGTTCCCAAAGTTTAGATAACTTAATTAACTCATCAATTTGCAGTGCATTTTCTTCCAAATTATCTTCATTAATATTTAAAGTGCTATATTTTATCATATTTACCCCCAATTATATAAAATTAATAGCCATTAATACCAAAATAGCTACCTATTTTTTTTATTTCTAAATAAACCAATGCCTTTTTATCATCATCACAAGTCCAATTATCAGCTGTTATATTACGCTTATCTATATAAGATTTAACAAAAAATTCCACTTCTTTAATTGGAAAAGAATTTTCAAACGTATAAAGAACTCTTCTAGCGTGAAAATTTTTACATATAAGTATTATTCTTTTTGGTTTTAAATTATGTTTTTTTATAAGCTTCGCTGAAAATAAAACATTTTCAAGCGTATTACCAGCTCTTTTTTCTACTAAAATCTTTTCTTCATCAATACCTATTTGTAGTCCATAATTTTTCATATAATCGCTTTCGGTCAACAAATTTTTATTTTTTTTATCAAGATTATCATTTACACCACCTGAAAAAATAACATAATTAGCCAAGTTTTCATCAAGTAATTTTTTTGAAATCTCAACAGGTGCCACTTGAGACTTTCCAGGCACAATAATAATATCACTTTTTTTAATATCGTCTTCAAAAAACATAAATTCTGTTAAAGCCTTTTCTGTCCTGTTCATAAAATTACTCCAAACTATATAAATAACACTTAATACACTAATTTTACTCTTTATGAAAAAATTAAATCTATAAGCTCTCCCAATTTTTCAACTGGATAAAGTTTTATACCTTCTTTATTTTTAGGCATATTTGACTTAGGTAAGATTATCCTATTAAATCCTAATTTTTTCGCTTCATTAATCCTTTTATCAGCTTCTGAAACAGCTCTAATTTCTCCAGCTAGACCCACTTCTCCGAAAACTATAGTTTTTTCATCTATGGGTCTATTTCTATAACTTGAAATCAAAGCTGCCACCACTGATAAATCTACAGCAGTTTCATTTACACTAACTCCGCCAACTATATTTAAATAGACGTCAAAATTATTCATTACTATACCTATTTTTTTCTCCATAACAGCTAGCAATATGCTAAGTCTATTGTAATCCATACCCAAAGAAACTCTACGTGGCGAAGGATAAGAAGTTATGCTAGTAAGCGCCTGCACTTCTATAAGTAGCGGTCTAGTTCCTTCAAGCGTTGCACATACTGCAGAACCCGCTTCATTTTTGGGCCTATTGCCGATAAAAAGTTCTGACGGATTTTCAACACCCTTTAATCCGTCTGATTTCATTTCAAATACACCTAATTCATTTGTAGAACCAAACCTATTTTTAACCGCCCTTATAAGTCTGAAAACATTGTTTTTTTCGCCTTCAAAATATAAAACCGTATCTACTATATGCTCTAAAACTTTAGGACCCGCAAGAGTTCCACTTTTAGTAACGTGCCCTATTATAAACACCACTATATTTCTACCTTTTGCAATATGCATAAGTTTATTTGTAATTTCTCTTATTTGGCTAACAGAACCTTGAGCAGAAGATATATTTTCATCATAAACAGTTTGTACAGAATCGACAATTAAAACATCGGGTTTATAATCATCTAAAGCTGATATAATGCTAGAAATTTCATTTTCTGATAACAACATTATGTCTGAATTTTTAGCCCCAACTCTATCTGCACGAAGTTTTATTTGAGATAAAGATTCTTCGCCCGAAACATAAAGCACTTTTTTTAAGTTAGTCAAATTATGGGCAACTTGTAATAGAAGAGTTGACTTTCCTATGCCAGGATCTCCACCTACGAGTATTAAAGAGCCTTCAACGATTCCACCACCAAGTACTACATCTAACTCATCAAATCCTGAACTAGTCCTATCATAATCTTTATATTTTACATCGCCAATCCTTACCGCTTCCGACTTTACAGTTTTAACTTTAGTTTTAGCGTCTATCACTTCTTCTACAAAAGAACCCCAAGCCCCACAATCAGGACATTTACCCATCCGTATTTCGGTAATATATGCACAACTTTGACAAACATATTTTGCTGATTTTTTAGCCAAATTTTCCTCCTAAATTATACTTACTCTATATAAAATATTGTACTCCATATAATAAATAATGTCAAAAAATAAATATTATAAAAAAGAGGATATAAAAATATCCTCTTAAATTTTATTTTTTAATAATTATTTAAAGCCTTACTCAATCTATCAAAAGCCTCTTCTAATATGCTCCTAGAAGTTCCAATATTTAATCTATAAAAACCTTCTCCAGGTTTACCAAAACTTGCTCCGTTATCAAGCAAAACTTTTGCATCATTTAATAAAAGGTTATCTAATTTTACTAAATCTTTTTCTACTTCTCTAAAGTCTAACCACATTAAAAAAGTAGCTTCAGGTCTATAAACTTTCACTTGTGGTAAATTTTTAGACAAATACTCCATAACATAATCGACATTACTTTCTAAATACTGCATAACTTCATCTAGCCATTCTTCGCCGTACTTATAAGCAGCATTAAACCCTGTAATGCCAAAGGTCGACATGTGCATCAAGCCAAATCCCTTTAATCCATTTTCAAATTGTTCTCTCAACTTTTGATTTTGTATTATTGCAACAGACTGTGCAAGTCCTGCAATGTTAAAAGTTTTGCTCGGTGCAGTAAGTGTTATAGTTACATTTGCAATTTCATCTGAAAGGGTAGCAACTGATATGTGTTTGTAATTTTTAAAAACCAAATCTGAATGAATTTCATCAGATACTAAAATAACTCCATACTTAACACAAAGATTTCCTATTTTTAAAAGTTCATCCTTTGTATATACTCTACCAACAGGGTTGTGCGGATTACAAAGTATCATCATTTTAGAATCTTTAAGTTTTTCTTCTAAATCTATAAAATCTATCTCATATCTTTCTTTACCCTCTATTAACCTATTTTCAACTAAAGTTCTATTATTAATTTCTATAGCAGTAAAAAACGGATAATAAACAGGAGATTGTATTAAAATTTTATCGCCTTTTTCAGTCAAAGATAATACAGCATTTGAAATAGCAGGGACTATACCGGGAGTTGGCAAAAAACACTCTTTATTTAAGTCCCAATTAAATCTACGCTTTTTCCAAGATATAAATGAATCGTAAAAATCTTCAGGCGCACCGTCATAACCTAAAACGCCCCAATTAAGAGTTTCATTTAAAGCTGATATTATACGCTCTTCACACATAAAATCCATATCAGCTATCCAAAGTGGCAATACATCATTATTAGCTTTTAAGCCCCTTGAAGACCAGTCAGTCCATTTCTTTGAATGAGTTTTACTCCTATCGACAACTTTATCAAAATCGTATTTCTTACAAGACATATCCTACCTCACAATCTTATAAATCTATATAAACGACAACCATATATTCTATTTAATATTAAAACTTTTATATATAATAATCACTAAGTATTATATCTTTTTGAAAATCGTTAGTGAGATTAGCAATATTATTTTTTAGCCACATAAGTTCAAAACCAAAATTTTCAAAAGTTACCCATTTATCGCTATTGAAATTTCCAAAACGTTTAATTTTAGGCATTAAATACTTTATTCCGCTAAGGGCAACTATTTTATCTGCACCACTTATAGCATTATATATCTTTATTAACTCTACTTTACTATAATCTAAAAAATAATCTTTATACGGATTTTGACATAGAACTAAATGCGAAATTTTCTTGACATTTGCAATATCAAAATTAGATTTTATATAAAAAGATGAATCTTCAACATAATTTTTCTCATTTCCCGTAATATAAAGCTCTGTCCCCCTATAATTTGAAAGTAAAGAGTATATAACGCCAAACTCTAAAGGATTAAATTTATTACCAAGATGAAACACAACAGCATCTTCCGATATTAAAGGTTTATTTTTTATAGTCAAAGGTTTATTTTTTAATACCTGCTTATATAAACTAATTAAATTTTTTTCTCTAACTTTTGATAGTTCTCCGTATTTAGATATTAAATTGTTATCAAAATTATAGTGCTTAAAAACTTCATCCCTAGCCTTACTTCCATAATAATAATGAACTAAAATTAAACTAAGGTAAATACAAGAAAGTCTTGTAGAAGAAGATAAAAATTTTTCATTTGAAAAAATCATATTATCTCTATAATTTCCACCTAACTTTATAAACTTTTCTTTAAAATACGGACTACAAGATGTTGCCTTGTATTTATTTAAAACTAAATTTAAGCAAAGCATACTTGCCGCCCCAATAGTAACAACTTTATCTGATAAATTAACTAATCTATGAAAATTAATCTTAAAATAATCGTCCTTAATTAACTTTTCTAAAGAACGTTCCCCTTGACAAACCCAAAGGACATCTAAAGACTCAACATCAGCCATAGACTTTGTTCCACCTATTACTAAATTGGTATCTTTAAGTTTTATCTCTCCGCCGTGAGGAGTTACGATTTCTACGATTGAAGTTTTAATATGGCTAAAAATGTCATGCACGAATATTATATCCCAAATATCTACACCCTCATAAGCCAATATACACAGCTTCATAACTCCTCCCTTTTATACAAAATTTATATATGTTTTTGAAATAAACTCTCCGTTTTTGCCAAAGATAACGTAAATTCAAACTCTACATAATTAGCTTTAGACCTAACTTCAATATCTTCTTTATGCATATCTATAATTTCTTTTACTATAGATAGCCCAAGCCCTGAAGAATTTTTTACTCTTCCCCTCGATTCATCTAACTTATAAAATCTTTTCCATATATTAGGTAAATCTGTAGCATCTATACTAGACCCCGTATTATATATACTAACGTATAATTTTTTATTCTTCTTTTTGGTAGAAATTTTTAACTTTCCTCCTACATCAGCAAATTTTACAGCATTATCTATTATATTACTTACTACTCTATGTATTAATTCTTTATCACAATTTACATTTTCTTCTTTATCAAAATTAAATGCAACATCTATTTCTTTTTCTAAAAGCCTTGCTTCAAAAGAATCGACAACGTCTATGAGAAGAGTTTTTATGTCAACTACACTCTTATTTATTGCAAAATTTACACTCTGCATCTTTGATAAATCTAATATATCGTTTATTAATTTTATCATTCTGTCAGACTCTTCCGATGCTTTTTTAAGATATTTAGTATGCATTTCTTTCGGAACAACATCATCTATAATTGCATTTATATAGCCCCTTATAGATGTCATAGGCGACCTTAAATCGTGTGAAATATTGGAAATGAATTTCCGCCTTTGGCTATCAACCGCTTTTAATGACGATGCCATAACCATAAGATTTCTCGAAAGTTCACCTATTTCATCACTTCTATCAACTTTTAATTTAGCATTATAATTTCCTTTAGTTATATCCTTAACGCCAGTATTTAAAACCTGTATTTCACTTGTAAGCCTGCTTGTAGTCAATACAATCATAACATAAGCATATATCGATACTGATATTATAGTTAATATGGTATATCTAGTACCTTCAGAAATAGTCTTATTAATATTCGGTAAAGATTTATTTAAAAGAAGTATTATCCTTTCATTTCCAAGCGTTCTTATGGGATAAATCAATGTATAATGCTTATCACTTTCTCCTATTTTAAAATGCGATTCTCTAAATATAGATTTTCCCGTAGTTAATACATTTTCAATTTCTTCTTTTTTTAATTCTTTATATACTAAACTATACATATTATCTAATGTATTATTGCCTGTTGTAATCACCGCTTTATTCAAAATCAAAACTATAGGAAATATATCAACATATCTTTCTAAATTTTGCATTTCTATTTTAATATTTCGCTCAATGTAAGTATTCATATCACTATAGTCTAAAACAATAGATAAATTTTCAGAAAATTTTTCTGCAACGGTAAGCATTTCTTGATGACTACGCTTTATCATGTATGTTTTATAAACATAACTAAGACCCATATTTAATAAAAAAGCACCAACTATGAGTATAATTACACTCATAGTGATGATTTTTGATGATAGCGACCTCATAATTAAATGCTAAATTTATATCCGACACCCCAAACGGTTTTTATAGACCACTTATCTTTTTTGTCGAATTTATCCCTTAATCGCTTAATATGAACATCTACAGTTCTAGTGTCGCCAAAATAATCAACACCCCAAATCTGATGAAGTAGCTTTTCTCTAGTAAAAACTTTATTCTTATTTTTAGCTAGAAAATACAATACTTCCATTTCTTTTGGTGGTAAACTTATAACTTCTCCATGATAAGTAATTGTATATTCTTCTATATCTATAATTATATTTTCAAATTCAAGATTTTTAATATCTTTCTTTTCTTCAGTCCTTCTAAGTACAGCCTTAACTCTAGCTAACACTTCTTTCGGTTCAAATGGTTTTACTATATAATCATCTGCACCAAGTTCAAGCCCAAGTACTTTGTCTATAGTTTCGCCCTTTGCACTTATTAATATAACCGGCACAGAAGATTTTTTGCGTACTTCTTTTAAAACATCATAACCATCCATAATGGGCATCATAATATCTAAAAGTATAACAGCTGGCATTTCTTTATCTAATCCTGCAAGCATATCTGCGCCCGAATTAAACTCTAAAGCTACATACCCTTCTTTAACAAAATATAGACTTAAAAGCTCTGTAATATTCTTATCATCATCTAATATAAAAATTTTATTATTCATAGGTAATCTTCCCCTTTCCATTATAAAAATCTAAAATTACTTTATAGTAAGAATATCACAAATTTTTTCATTGCTAGCATTTGAAGGTATAGAGAATGTTCCCGCTTTAAAATTCTTCGCTATATTTTTTTTATTTACTACAGCTAAAAAATCTCCCTCACTTTTAATTATATCATTATCCTTTAAAAGTTTTGCTATACTTATAGCATTACTTCCACTTGGTATTGTTATAGAAATCATAGTTTCTTGAACTTTTTTATCTTCTTTTTTATCTTGTTCAGACTTATTTTCATTATCAGTTTTATCTTTTTCTGTTTTTTTTTCTGCTTTATCTTTAGTTTTATTTTTTTCTTTGTCCTTATTTACATTTATTTTTTCTGCATTGCCAGCAGGTTCTTCTTTGACTTTACTTACTTTAGTATCCTTATCAACAGATATAGGCATTACACTTTGTAATTTCCCATTTAAAGTAAAATACATAGCAAATATAACCAATAAGCAAATTATTATATCTGATATACGATATATACCATCTTTAACCTTACTCCACATAGAATTACTTGAAAATTCATCATTATGTTTTGACATTTAAATCCTCCTTAATCTAAAAATACCTTAACTTTTCTATTTTTCAAATAAAAATGCTTGACCATTTTTAGGTAAATATATTTTTTTACCTTTAAATCCTTTTTTTATAAGCAACCTACTTAAAATCCTCATAACAAAAGAATGCATTACAACTATACAATTTTCATTTCGATTTATCAATAAATTTGCGGCTTTTTCTAGTCTAGCTAAAGTCATAGACCTAGTTTCACTCTGCCTAGAATTATTAAAAAACCACTGCAATCTTGCCATTAATTCAAAATAATTAAACTTCAACTTTTTATTTGTTTTTTTATGACTTCTAAAAGTTACTTCATACACACCTTTTAGAAGTTCAGGTTCCCTACCTGTTGCAAGTCTAGCGGTTTCTTTTGCCCTACTCATATTAGATGAATAAAGTCTAAAATTAGGCAATTTCGGAGGAACCTGATTTATAATTGGACTATCATTATAGTCTGTACAATATTTATCGTATTCATCACTCGTTAAACTACTTAATTTTTTTATATCAACTTTATAATGTCTAACTAAAATAATTTTCAAACCTTCTCCTTTATTAGTTAATAATTACCGTTTTAATTTTTATATTTCTATTTTTACTAAGATCTATTTCTTTGCCATCTAAACTCATTGAAGATATAACTTTTACCAAAGGTTTAAATCGGTTTACTTCTAATACTCTAGCAGTTTCCCCGTTTCTAAGTTCAACCAACATTCCAACATTATAATATCCCAAAATATTTATAGTCTTTATAACTATTTCTTTACTAAATGATTTGCCAACTTCTTCAACAAGTTTTGAACAAGCTTCATAAGGATTAATCCCTTTTCTATAAACCCTATCCCCTACTACTGCAGAAAAATAAGACGCAACAGAAAGAACCATAGTTAAATCGTCTATTCCTTCTTTAGTATCCGTAACATTTTCTTCAATTTTTTTACGCATATAAAGCATAGCGTAACTAGATGACATATCAAACCTATTTGAATTTTTTATTAATTTATAACCATATTTTGCATAATTTTTTACTAATTTTTTTTCTTTAGATGTAAGTTCTGATTTTTTTTCTATAAGACTTTTTTCTATATAAACTTTACCTATATCACTAAGCATTGCAATTTTTGCTAAATTTAAAATTTCTTCCTTATTGAGGCCAAAAACTATTGCCACTATTATAGACACCACAGTAGTAGATAAAACTTGTTCGTATATATAAATATCATAAGCCTTCATAATATCTATTTCATAAAGTATAAACTCATCTTCAATAACAGAAATTATAGTTTCTTCTACTAAATTTTCAATAATATCTTGAGTGATTTCTGTCCTATCTATATATTTAGAAATAAATTTTTTCGCATCAAGAAAAACTAATTTTCTAAAAAAACTTATATATTTTTTATTAAGTATAAACTTTGACGCATCATCAACAGTTACTAAATTTAATTTAGAATCACTTTTATTAGGAAATATGGGTAAGATTTTTATGTCTGCATTTTTTATTAAATCTATCTGTTCTAAAGTAAGAGCAATACCCTTTTTATATAAGATATCTCCATTAGCATTTTTTATATCTACAGCTAAAATTTCTCCGCCTTTAAGTTTTCTAATATGTCTATAATTTATACTACTCATATTATTCAGCACCTTTTATATACTTTAAAATTTCATCTATATCCTTATCGTCTACCGATATGTTGCTATTTTCTATATCTAAACTTTTTGCTATATTACAAATTTTACCTAATCTATGATTAATTCCCGATTTTGTAATTTTTTCAACAGACAATTCAGCAAGTTCACTTAAAGAATAATAAGGATAAGATAATCTTAAAATTGCAACGCTTATAAGTCTTTCATCTAATAAATCTAAATTCTTTGTAAGCATTATAATTTTAAGCGCTTTAAGATGTTTTTTAAACGTTGTAGATGCTTTTCTAATATTCGCAGTATCACAATTAACTATACGATTTATTTTACTCTTCATACTCTTTTGTACAATTATATCTTCTAAAATAAGTCTTTTTTTATTTGCACCCACTATACTCAAAATATCAGCAATAACATCTTTACCTTTTACATATATCAAATCAACATTTTTTCTATTTGTAAGTTTTAATTTTACATCAAAATTTTTATCAAACAAATTTACAATTTTCTTCGCTAAATTAGGCGTCTTAATCACAAGTTCTAAATGATAAGCCTTATCAGGATTTACAATCGATGACGATGCCAAAAAAACACCTTTAACCCACAATATAATATCATCATCAGAAAACTTGTTTAAAAATTTGAAATCTTTTTCATATAACAAATTATTGTCAAAATTATTTTTTTTATATCCATCAGATATACCTAAATAATAAAGATATGAATATATATCTGTAATTTCTAAATAATACCTAGATGCCATTTCACTTATAGGTTGTTCAATTATATTTATACTACCATCAAAATTCAAATCTTTTTCAAGCTCTTTTTTTAAAAAATCAGCTATATTCTTATGTTCTGTAATAAAATATGCGTCAAAATTTTTTTCGCCTTCATAACAAACATAAAAAGAACTTAAAATCACGCCAATCATAAAAGCACGTAAAGAATTTTGCTCTAATTCAATAGAATCAATTATTTCAAGCTTGTATTCATAAGAAAAACTCACTAAATCTTTTCTCCATATTCTTGGATATATTTATCCTTATATATATCAATTGCTTTTCTTACCATCTTCCTTTCATCTACATACCTTACAAGTCTTTGCGCTTTATCCATATCAAAATAAGTCGCCTTTATAAACCCTTCTTCTCTTTGAGGTTCACAAAAATCTTGTTCTGTAACCATAATATACCAATGAACAGTTTTTTCTATAAGTTTGTAATGACTCCACACGTTTTTAAATTTATAACTTATGCTACCTATGTAATCTAAAGTTTTTGCACTTACACCCGATTCTTCTCTAACTTCTCTAAGAGCTGTGTCGTATTTACTCTCTCCGGGTTCAATTTTCCCCTTTGGTAGAACCCAATCTCCATTAGCTTTTTTTAATAGCAATATGGAATTTTGCTTAAAAACGACACCTCCTGCACTATACACTTTTTTCATATTTTCCCCTATTTATAACCACAACTGGTTACGAGATTTAAATTTACGCTTAAAGCGTCCGTAATCTATGCCGATATTATACCATATTTTTTATAAATTTGCTAAATTTTTTATTTAGTTAATGAATAAAAAATTCAATAGTTTTTAAGACTATTTCGTTTATTGGCAGTAAATTTAAATGAAATAAATACTCTACCATAAGAATAATCATTAGAGTAATAAACCCAAAACTAGAAAGCTTGGCTTCTTTTTCAGGGGATAGATTAAATAAAGTTACGACTAAATGTCCACCATCTAGTGGCGGAAAAGGTAGAGCATTAAAATAAAACAGCGCTAAATTTATAACCATAAAATAATAACTCATATAGTATATAAAATTTTCAAATGTCGCAGTTCCAATTTTGTCTAACAAGCCATCAATACTTATAACGTATTTAAACAAAAATATTCCTACAAGCGCCATTAAAAAATTTGAAAAAGGTCCAGCAAGGGCAGTTAATACCCTGTAAAACTTTTTATGTTTAAAATTTTTATCATCAAATGGAACAGGCTTTGCAAATCCAAAACCTATTAATATAATCATTATAAATCCGATTGGGTCAAGATGTTTAAGCGGGTTCAGACTAAGTCTACCTCTACTTTTTGCAAGATCATCTCCAAAAAGAGTTGCAATAAGCGCGTGCGAAAACTCGTGCACCGTAAGGGCAACCAAAATACAAGGTATTATAAATACCATATACTTCATTCTTTCTAAATCAAACATATATTTCCTTTCTTTATTTTACACTTTAATTTCTATATATATTTTACACCAAAAACACAAAATTAAAAAGTATTTTATACAAGAGTTATTTGCAATAAGCTATATAAATATTTTTTTATTAAATTTATCTTGAAAAATAAACATCTATATAATAAAATACAGTATATGATATTTAAAATCGGAGATTAAAAATGATAAATTATACAAATAAAAATGCGCCAATAGGTATATTTGATTCGGGTATAGGTGGTATAAGCGTATTAAATGAAGCAATGCAAAAATTACCAAATGAAAATTTTATATATTATGGAGATACACTAAATGCACCTTACGGAGAAAAAGACATTGATACAGTAAAAACTCTCGTAGACAATGTCGTAACTTTTTTAATCAAAAAAAATATAAAAGCCCTTGTAATAGCGTGCAATACGGCAACTAGCACATCTGTAAATGAAATTAGGAAAAATCAAAACATTCCAATAATTGGAATAGAACCTGCCATAACACCTGCTGTAGAAGATAAAAATCAAAACATCGGAGTTTTTGCTACAAATTTAACGCTTAAAGAGGAAAAATTTTCATCTCTTGTAAAAAGTTTAGAAACAAAAGCTAACATATATAAATTCCCCGCACCAAAACTCGTAAATTATGTAGAAAAAGGCGATTTTATTTACGATGAATTTAAAGAAATAATCGATAATATTTTAAAAAATAAAAGTTACCATAATTTAGATAGTATAGTTTTAGGTTGTACACATTATGTATTTTTAAAAGATTTTTTTAAAAAATATTTTGGAGAAAATTTTAAAATATATGATGGAAACGAAGGCGTAGCAAATCATTTAAAAAACACATTAAAAAAATTAAATTTAGAAAATGATAAAATAATAAATAGAACTTTAGATCTATATAGCTCTAATGAAAAATTATTGGAAGGAATGAAATTTTATGTTAGAGAAAAATCTTGCATTAGAAATAGAACTTAAAAATCTATCAGATAAAATAGATGAATTTTATAATAGTGATTTCCTAACAAATCTAGAAAAAAATATAGTAAAAATAAAGTACATAGACCTAGAAAAAAATATAAATACTAGACAAATAGCAAAGAATAATAACGTTTCAATAAAAAAAGTCAATTTAGCCATAGAAAAAATAGATACAAAACTATTTTCTTTTTTAAAAAAATACGTTTAGCCTTGCTTAAAAATTAAGGACAACAGATGAATAACAAAAAATATTTTGGCGACACTATATTGTTTATAGACTCAATAATTTGGGGAATAGGGTATATAGTCGTTTTAATGGCTTTAAACGCGGGAAGTGGAGAGTTTTTCTTAACAGCTAGTCGTTTCACAATAGCAACGCTTATACAATTACCCTTTATATTCAAAAAACTTAAAAAGTTAAATAAAAAAATCATAAGTAAAGGTGTTATACTAGGCTTATTATTAGTATCAGGATTTGTAGTTCAAACAATAGGACAAAAATATACAACTGCAACCAATACAGCATTTTTAACTAGCGTAAATGTCGTATTAATTCCATTTACTTCTATGATTATAATAAAAAAGAAATTGCAAGTAAGAAGTATTATTGCAGCGATAATAACATTTGTAGGTATTGGATTTTTAACTGTAAAATCTTCACTTACAATAAATAATGGAGACATTTATGTATTAGTTTGCGCTGTTTTATTTGCTTTATACGCATCAGTTACAGACTTAGCAGCAAAAAAAGAAGATGCTAGCTTATTAGTATTCATACAGTTTCTCACGTCTGCTATACTAGCAAGTATTTTATTTGCATTTTCAAACGAAAAAATAATATTAAATAATGATATAATTTTTTCAGCTTTGTACCTTGGAGTATTATCAAACTTTGTGGCTACCCTACTTTATGCTTATGGTTTAAAATATACTTCAGCAGAAAGAGGGTCTATAATACTATCTCTCGAAAGCATATTTGGCTCTATACTAGCCATAATAATATTTAATGAACCCTTTAATTATAGGTTAATTATTGGCTCACTACTAATTTTATTTGCTATACTATATTCAGAAAAAATAATTTTCAAAAAAAAACTATTATTAAAAAAATAATACCTTGAACAGCTTGAATATTAGTAAGAAATATTGTACAATTATAAATTATAAACAAATGTTATTTATATAAAGAAAAAGGACTTTTTATGATAGGGTTTTACAACTATACTGTAATTTTAACATATATGAGCCTAGCCTCATCGACAATAGGAATAATAACATTATTAAATGGACATCCTATATTAGCAGTCTTATGCCTAGCAATATCTGGTTTTTTTGATATGTTTGACGGCAAAGTTGCAAGAATGAAAAAAGATAGAACAGAAGATGAAAAAATGTATGGCATACAAATAGATTCTCTATGTGATATGGTGTGCTTTGGTTTTTATCCTGCCATAATTTGTTATGTATCAGGCGCAAAAAGCTATGTAGCAATGGGAGTTATGATATTTTATGCCATAGCTGCAGTAATAAGACTTGCATTTTTCAACGTTTTAGAGATAAATAGACAAATGAAAGAAGATGGAGAAAATAAATTTTATCACGGTCTACCCGTAACCTCTATCGCTGCAATACTACCCATTATATTTTTATTAAAATTTATTATACTTGAAAATGTTTTTAATTGGATTTTAACAACGACTCTTTTAGTAACAGGCATAGCTTTTATAACAGATTTTAAATTTAAAAAGCCTACAAACAAAACATTGACAGGATTAGTAACTATAATAGGTATTGTGTTATTAATAATTTTAAAAGATTATTATTTAAAATAATTAGGAAAATATAATGGAAAAATTAGCGGATAGAAAAAAGTCAGAAGTTTGGGCTTTACAGTTATCATATAGATGGATGCTTAAAACTAAACTTATGCTAGAAGAAAAATACGGAAAAGAAAGTGAAGAATATAAATTCTTTGAAAAATTTTATAAAAAACGCAATCTACCTGTATATATTATGAACACAGGAATGGTAATAGGTTTTATATTCCTTTTATACATTCATATTCAAAAATCAAATGGAACTTTAGATAGTAAAGTTTTATTTGCGTTTTTAATATATATAGGTATAGGATTTATTTTTCTTATTATAGACGGTTTCAAATACGGTGGGTCATATATAATACCTAACTATAGGGCGCTTAAAAATAAAAGAAAATACAGTCAAGAAATAGCATTATTAAAAAAAGATTTCAAAATAATGATTAGTTTTTATTCTAACCACGGAAAAACCATAAGTGAAGAAATTAAACCTTATAAACATATAAAAGATGAAAATTTAATTAAAGAACTAAAAAAAATAGAAAGAGCAGTATAAAGCTTTTTCTATTTTTTTATGCTATTTTAAATCAATAAATTTAAAATTTATATATATTTTTTTACAAACATATATAGATAAACATAAAAAAAACTATACCCCTTTTTTATATAAAGACTTAACCGACTTTCAACTAGATTTCAACGATGTTTAAAAAGGTTCAATAACGCCCAATGTAAAAAATAAAAAAGCTATATACACAAGTTTTACAAGTGAATATAGCCTAATAAGGTTTAATAAATATGAAACCATATATATAATTGGTGCTAAAGGTGGGACTCGAACCCACACGCCCGAAGGCACTTGATTTTGAGTCAAGCACGTCTACCAGTTCCATCACTTTAGCAAGCAAAGACAATTATACTACAAAATCCTTTCTTTATCAATATATTATATGTAAAAAAATAAAAAAAATGAGAAATTTAAAATTTCCCACTTTTTTCATAATTTTCTACGCAATAATATTATCTAAAGTAAATATTAAAATTTATAAATTAAAGCACAATATTATTTATCTAACTTGCATAAACTTTTTATTGAGATTGTTTTTCTAACTCTATAATCTTATGCATTATCATTTGCGCAAAAACTTTTCTACCAAAAACATTTGGATGTACTGAATCAGGCGCAAAAATAGGTCTTCCTTTTGCTATTGAATACCAATCAGCAATATATTATTTATTATATTAGAACACATTGCAAATACTATAAAGTATTGAAAAACCAAACTTTTATTTTATGTAAAGCTACATAAAATAACCTTTATTAGTAACAGAAATTGTCAAAAATTTTTTTTGCAAATAAAAAAAGGGAACATTTGCCCCCATATCTCTAAATTATTAATTTAAAAGTTGATTAACTTTTGCTTGTACTTTATTATAGTCATAACCTGCACTTGTTAATCTTCTTTTTCTTTCTAAACCGGTTTCCCAATTTCCTGCTAATACTTCTTTAGAAATAATTAAGTTATCTTTACATTTTGACCTGCTATGTACCATAGTTATAGCTAGTTAAAGATAGAACGATACAAAAATATAAAATTTTCGTAAAAATACCATTTAAAATTTAAAAAAGGTCTTGAAATTATAGGGGGGGGGTGGTGTATAGTATACTATAAAAATATGTAAATATAAGAATAAAAAAATAATATGGCATTAAATTATAAGCCTTTATGGATACAACTTATTAAAAAGTTTGATGAAATAAATATGGCAGGAATTACAACCAATGTAATGGCTAAAATGAAAAAATGAGCTTATAAATTTTAGAAATTTAGAAATAATATATAAAAAACCAAATTGTACACTTAATGATGTTATTTTTTTTGATGATAACTATGGGGAATTAGAGTAAAAATATATTGACAAAATTATAAAAAAAAAGAAATTATAAATGTAATGGTTAAAAATTTTAAACACATAAGGAGGAAAAATGAAAAAAATTTCCAATATAGCTAAGTATAGTTATTCAATTGGTGCTACTGGTCGTGATGTTAATTTTGTACTTGTGACAATGTTTGTACTTGTATATATCCAATATACTATGAATCTCACGGTTACACAATTTTCAGCAATTTCTGTAGTGATGATTATTGCAAGAATTTGGGATGCTATAAATGACCCTATGATAGGTATGCTTATAGAAAACAAACCTCTTAGAGGTACTAGATACAGAAATTGGCTATTACTAGGTGGTTTTATAAATTTTATTAGCGTTTTGTTGATGTTTACTGTAAGACCAGAAGGTTGGTATTTTGTAATATTCTTTGCTATTGTCTATATATCTTGGGGAATGACTTATACTGTCAATGATGTTTCTTATTATTCTTTGCTGCTTAATTTAACTAATAGTAATGAAACTAGAAATAGTCTAACAAATTTGACACAACTTTTTGGTAGTTTGGGGCAATTTATTGCTGGCGCAGTTATTCCTATATTAGTCACTGGAAATGCAATATTTATGTATAGGGTAGTTGGCGTGATTATATCTTTTGTTTTTATGATTTCTATGATAATTACCTATTTTGGAGTTTCTGAAAATGAAGTTAAAGAAGAAAAAAAAGGCAAAATTACATTACGTCGAATGATGTCAATAATCAAGAATAATGACCAGTTACTTGTATCTGCATTGAGTTTTATGCTATTTATAACTGCACATCAACTATTTATGATATTTGCTATGAATTTCTTTTATTTAAATTTTGGCTACGGAGGAGAAAACGTACTTATATTCAGCGTTACCTTTGCTATTGGAACTCTTATTGCACTTGGTAGTTTCGCATTTTTGAATAAGAAATATGCACGAATGGATATTATGAAAATAGCTTTGGTAGGTGTTATCGTTGGTTATTTGTTATTCCTTTCGCTCGGCACAATTATTCCAATGATTAAGCCATTACTGTTTTTTAGCACTTTACTCGTGTGTTTTGGAAACAGTTTATTTCTTCTTATAAATGTAATTTTTATAGCTAATACTGCCGAATATAATTTAGTGAAATTTGGAGAAAAAAATGTAGCAATTATTGCTTGTATTAGACCATTTATGGCTAAAATAGGAGCTGCATTGCACCAGGTGATATATTCGTTTGTTTTAATTCTTTCTGGTGTTTATTCTTATTCACAAGCTATTGCAGAATTGGAGATAAAAAAGAATATGGGGGAAGTTTCAGACATTGTAAATCAAGCTAATGATATTCTATTACAAGCAACACCATTTATGAAATTTTCTATGAAAATTGGAATGGCTGTAATTCCACTTTTACTTACATTAATTGCAGCGTTTGTGTTAAAGCGTAAATATGTTATTACCGAAGAAAAATTTACTGAATATGTTAAATATATTGAAACTAGTGATAAAAACAATTTGGCTTAATTCCAAAATAATAAAAATAGAGATAAAAAAGAAAATTTATTATATCATCTTAGTTAGGAGGTTTATATGGAAAAAAATAAAAATAGTGTATTTGGAAGAACTTTGAAATCTCCAGAGTTATACAGGAATATGGGTTTTTGGGATGAAGAAACTCAACAAGCATTAATAGACTCTGAGGTTGCGATAGCAGGAACTGGTGGGGCGGGATATTTATTCCCTTTAGAATTGGCAAGATTGGGAGTAACACGTTTTGTTATTGCAGACCCAGAAGATTTTGACAAGCCTAATGTTAATAGAGTTATGGGTGCAAGAGTTGATACAATAGGTAAAAATAAATCTGAGGTTTTAAAAGAAGAAATACTATCTATTAATCCTGAAGCAAAGGTTAGAATATACAATAAAGGAATAACAGTTGATAATATAAAAGAGTTTTTAAGTACTGCTAATGTAGTTTTAAACGCTGTAGAACTTACTATGCCTCATCTTGGAACAATGTTGTGTAGAGAGGCGAGAAATCGTAAAATAAATAATAAATTATCTCCCGTGCCAGTTATGGACATAGAATATATTGGACACGGTGGTCAAGTTACTTCATTTGATCCATATAGTAAATATACTTTTGAAAAAATTATGGGTTTAGATGAAAATGAATCTTTAGAAGATATTTCAAAGAAAAGTATAGATTCTAGTAGATACGTAGCATACGTACCTCCATATTATGATGTAAATACATTCTTATCAATTAATAAGGGAGGCCCATTGCCATCTAATATGTTAGGAGCGGGTGTTGCTGCACAGTTAGGTGTTGCAGAGTACATAAAACATATAAGGGTTCAAGCAGGTCTAAAAACTCTTAAACCTATATATGCACCGAGGTTTAGATGGTATGATGCTTATACAGGAAAACAGGGAAAGACTAGATTCCCATTAATTAGATATTATATTGGTGTAGCCTATGTAACTTTAAAAAATTATTTAAAACTAAATGAAAAATCTAGCTACTCACCAGAAGAACGAGCAGCTAGAGGAGATATAGATTAAGTAATATATATTAAATATAATAATATATTGTTGAAAATTTATTTTAGGAGTAAATAATATGAATGAAAAATCTATGATAATGAGAGAAAAAAAGATACTTCCAGCAAAAAAAGATGAAGTATTTGAATTGTTAAAAAGTTTTGAAATTCTTAAAGAAATAGCAGCACCATATATGTACTTTGAACCTATTAATAATAGTGAAAATATAATTTGGAAAGCAGGAGAAACATTTGATTTTCGTGTTAAATTTTTAAATTTTATTCCTTCTGGTATTCAAAAAGTAAAAGTTATAGAATTTGATAAGGACTCTAGAATATATACAAATGAAGTAAATGACTCTATACCTATATGGAATCATCAAATTATATTAAAAGACCTTGGGGATGGAACAACTGAATATTCTAATACAGTTGAAGTATATGCAGGTTGGAAAACTGTATTTGTTTATATTTGGGCAAAGATATTTTATCGACATAGACAGAGAAAATTAAAAAGTATATTAAGTAAAAAAATTAAAAATTAAGTTTTTTTAAGACTAAAAGAACTACGCAATGTTTTTGAAAATTTCAGAAAAGATAAATAAAGTATAAGTAAGCACAGACTAAGAAATAAAAATCTTAGTCTTTTTTTATTCCTAAAAACAAAAGGAGAGGTTATATATGAGATAAGAAGTCCGACTAAAAATTGTATATTGATATGTGAAAATAGCAAAAAAGATATTCTCTTTTTATTTCTAAAAATTAGAAAGGATATTTTAAAATAGCAAGAGAAATAGTTAAAGAATAAATTGAAAAAATTACTAAATAAGCTAAATCAAATGAATAACAAGTTAAAGAAGTTAGCTAAAAAGAAAAATCAAATTGAAAGAACTAAAAGAACTAAAAAGCTAATAGCAACGGTTTAGGCATAAAAAAACTTTTAGGTATATAAAGATACGGATTACCTCCTTTATTTCCCTTTTAAGTATTCTTTAACTACTTTTCTTTTTAACTCTTTACTATATTTTGACATAATAAAAACCCCTTTCTCCATATGTCCGGATTTAGGGGTTCATATCATAATATAAATATTACTTGTTTTTTATAAATTAATTCAGCAAATAAAAATTTTAGTATTTTTAAAAGCATCTTTATTATCTAGTGCATTAAGAATAATTCCTAACACATAATTATTAGACATTATAGATATTAAATAATGCCTGAAAATTTAGCGGTTTCTCCCAACAAATCTTCTATTCTAAGTAATTGATTATACTTTGCAACTCTATCTATTCTACAAGGAGCACCTGTCTTTATTTGACCTGCATTAACTGCAACTGCTAAGTCTGCAATTATTGACTCATCAGTTTCTCCAGATCTGTGAGATATTACAGTAGTAAATCCAGCAGTTTTAGCCATTTCTATTGCATCTAATGTTTCTGTAAGTGTTCCTATTTGATTTAGTTTTATAAGTATAGAGTTTGCAGATTTTTCTTTTATACCCCTAGCTAATCTTTCAGTATTAGTTACAAATAAATCATCTCCAACTATTTGGATTTTAGAACCTAGTTTTTCAGTAAATTTCTTAAAGCCGTCCCAATCTTCTTCATCTAATCCATCTTCTATAGATACTATTGGATATTTAGAAACTAAATCCGCATAGTAATCTATCATTTCATCAGAAGTTAAAACTTTCCCCTCTCCTTTTAGTTCATAAACTTTTTTATCAGAATTATAAAGTTCAGATGCTGCTACATCAAGCGCTAACACTATATCTTCTCCAACTTTATACCCAGCTTTTTCTATAGCTTCAACTATAACTTTAAGAGCCATTTCATTAGACTCTAAATTAGGAGCAAATCCACCTTCATCACCAACACCACAAAGTAAGTTTTTCTCTTTTAAAACAGCTTTTAAATTATGATAAACTTCTGTGCCCATTCTCAAAGTTTCTTTGAAACTATTAGCAGATATAGGCATAATCATAAATTCTTGAATGTCTACATTGTTATCAGCATGAGAACCACCATTTAAAATGTTCATCATAGGAACAGGTAATCTCTTCGCATTAGTTCCTCCTATATATTGATACAAAGGAAGACCAACGCTATCTGCTGCTGCTTTTGCAACAGCTAAAGAAACGCCTAATATAGCATTTGCTCCTAGTTTTCCCTTATTTTTAGTTCCGTCTAACGAATTTAAAACTGTATCTATATAAAGTTGATCTGTAGCATCCAAACCTATAATTTCTTCTGCTATAATATCATTTACATTATTTACAGCATTTTCAACGCCTTTTCCTAAATATCTAGTCTTATCTCCATCTCTTAATTCAACTGCCTCAAACTTACCTGTAGATGCTCCCGATGGAACGCCTGCTCTTCCCATAGAACCATCTTCCAATATTACTTCTACTTCGACTGTAGGATTTCCCCTAGAGTCTAAAATCTCTCTTGCATATACATCTATGATTGTAGACATAACTCCTCCTTACTTGTTATATGTAATTAAATCAATAAAATCTTCCGCCTTCAAAGACGCACCTCCAACTAAGGCACCGTCAATATTTGGCATAGACATTATTTCTTTTACATTTGATGGTTTTACACTTCCACCATATTGAATTCTTATATTATTTGAAGTATTTTCAGAATAAAGTTCTTTTATTTTGTCTCTAATCTTTTTACACATTTGTTCGGCATCACTAGAAGTTGCAGTTTTACCTGTTCCTATTGCCCAAATTGGTTCATAAGCAATTACAGTATTTTCTACAATATCTTCCGCCAATCCTTTATAAGCTTTTTCAACTTGTGAAAGCACTACATCAAAATGTTTTCCACTTTCTCTTTCTTCTAAACTTTCACCTACACAAACTATTGCTAACAAAGATTTTTCATTAGCCTTTACTATTTTTTTGCAAATTAATTCATCAGTTTCATTAAAATATTTTCTACGCTCTGAATGTCCTATTATAACGGCATTTGCGCCGCTTTCTAAAAGCATATTTGCACTTAACTCTCCTGTATATGCGCCGCTTTCTTCAAAGTGCATATTTTGTGCTGAATTTATAAAATTTTTTGGAAAATTATCATTTATGCTATTTATAAGAGTAAAAGGTGCTGCTATACCACAGTCTATTGTTACATCACAAAGTATAGGTTTAACCTTATTAGCAAAGTCTAAAACTAAATCTTTAGAACCGTTCATTTTCCAATTTCCAACAATTATAGGTTTTCTCATAGTTTCTCCTTTACTTATCTGATATTGCATTAATTCCCGGTAAAATTTTTCCCTCTAAATATTCAAGACTAGCACCACCACCGGTAGATATATGAGTAAATCTATCTGAATATCCATTTTTAATAGCTGCAGCAGCTGAATCTCCACCACCAATAATCGTAATAGCGTCTTCTAAATCAGCAATAGCTTTAAGCACCCCTAAAGTACCATTAGCATAACTAGGCATTTCAAATACACCCATTGGACCGTTCCAAACTACCGTTTTAGCATTTTTTAACTTCTCTGAAAATAATTTTATAGACTCATCCCCAATATCTAATCCCATCATATCTTCAGGAATATCGGAAACACTTACAGTAAAATGTTTTGCATCATTGTCAAATTTTTCTGCAACAACTGTATCTATAGGAAGTATTAGCTCTACATTTTTTAGTTTTGCTTTTTCTATAAGACTAGATGCAAGTTCAAGTTTATCATCCTCTACTAAAGAAGTTCCTATACTATGCCCCATAGCCTTTAAAAATGTAAACATCATTCCGCCGCCTATTATAATTTTATCGGCTTTTTCTATCAAATTATCAATTACTGCAATTTTATCTGAAACTTTTGCACCACCAAGAACCGCAACTAAAGGTCTTTCCGAATTTTCAACAGAACCTAAAAACTTAATTTCTTTTTCTATAAGTAGTCCAAAAAAAGTTTCCAAATTGTTTGCTATACCAACATTTGATGCGTGAGCTCTATGGGCAGTACCAAAGGCATCATTTACAAATATATCGCCTAAAGATGCCCAATACTTTCCAAGCTCTTCATCATTTTTAGTTTCGCCCTTTTCAAATCTAGTATTTTCAACTAAAACTATTTCTCCATTATTCATATTTGATATAATAGACTCTAATTTTTCGCCCCTAGTTTCTCCTGCAAATTTAACATTTTTTCCCAAAAGCTCTGATAATCTTGTAGCAACAGGTTTCAAAGTTTTAGTAACTTTATCTTCTTCCGTCTTAACTTTTCCTAAATGCGAAAATATAACTAATTTTGCACCCTCGTCTAAAATATAATTTATTGTAGGAAGTTCTGCTTTTATTCTATTGTCATCAGTTATGTTTAAATTTTTATCTAATGGCACATTAAAATCCGCTCTTAATAAAACAGTTTTTCCATTAAACTCTGCATCTCTTATTGTTTTTTTAGCCAAGTTTTCCTCCTAGCCAAGTTTAGCTACTTTTTCTGTAAGTCTTATTAACTGTGAAACATAAGACATTTCATTATCATACCACATTAAAACTTTAACCATTTGTTCGCCATTTACATCTAATATACTTGTGCTTAACGCATCAAATATAGAACCGTGAGATTCGCCAATAACATCTGATGATACAATTGGGTCTTCAGTATATTTAAGTGTTTCATTAGCTGCATTTTTAATTGCACTATTTATATCTTCTACAGTTACATTCTTTTTAAGTTTAGCTACTAAATCAACTACAGAACCTGTAACTGTTGGCACCCTAAGTGCTATACCGTCTAATTTGCCATTCAAATGTGGTAATACTTTACCAACAGCTGCTGCTGCACCTGTAGATGTAGGAACTATATTTTGCGCCGCTGCTCTACCGCGTCTTGCGTGAATTCCTTTTTTATGTTTTACGTCTGCTAAACCTTGGTCATTTGTATATGCGTGTACTGTAGTCATAAGTCCGCTCTCTAAACCAAAATTATCATCTAATACTTTTACAACAGGTGCTAAACAGTTAGTTGTGCAAGATGCACCTGAAACTATAATATCTTCTTTAGTTAAAATATCATCATTTACATTGTAAACTATTGTTTTTAAATCTCCCTTTGCAGGCGCAGAAATTACTACTTTTTTAGCCCCCGCATCTATGTGCGCCATAGCTGCATCTTTAGAATTAAATGCACCTGTACACTCTACTACCATTTCAATATTTTTTTCTTTCCAAGGTAAGTTTTTAGGATCTCTTTCATTATATATTTCAATGTGTTTTCCGTTTATATAAAGTTTATTTTCTTTTACGTCAATATCAAAACCCTTCAAAACGCCTTGTGCTGTATCATACTTTAAAAGATAAGCAAGTGTTTCTGCCTCATCATTTTTAATAGTAGCATTTACACCTACAACTTCAAAATTAGGATTTTTAATTAATTCCCTAAAAACTAACTTTCCAATTCTACCAAATCCATTAACTGCAACTCTTGTTGACATAAAGTCCTCCTTAATATAACTATTAACAATACGTAGACTATACAATTATAAATCTACAAACAACAAATTATTCTGTAAGTAAATCTTACTCCAATTCCCTATTAGACAAAACTTCATCTATTTTATATATACTAATTTGTCTTATAACCGTTATTACAGGTACACCTAAAAGCATACCTAATAACCCAAATAATTTACCCCCTACTACTATACTAAATATTATCCAAAATGGAGATGTTCCAACAGAATCTCCTATAATTTTTGGACCTATAACATAGCCATCTAACTGCTGTAGTATAAATATAAATGTAGCGACCCAAATAGTTTTACTAGGGTTCATAAATAAAGTTATAATAACAGCAGGTACTGCTCCAATAAAAGGTCCAAAATAAGGTATCATATTAGTTATAGCAACTATTACTGCAAAAAGTACAGCATACTTAATACCTAATGCCAATAAACCAAAAAAGCAAATTAAACCTATTACTAGAGAATCTATAGTCTTTCCAATTAAGTAATTGCTAAAGACTTCATCTATAACGACAAAAATTTCTTTTATCTTCTCAAATTTTTCATCGCCAAATATACACCTATTTAACCTAGATATACCGTTCATAAATTTTTCTTTATCTTTTAGTAAATAAACTGAAACTATAAATCCTATTATAAATTTTATAAAACTAGATGCAAAGGATAATACAAAAGCTGACATTTTAACTATGTAACCTTGCAAACCTTCACTAATAACTTTAATATAATTTTTTAAATTATTATTTATAATATTATCAATATCTATATTATAAGTCATTGTAAAACTTTTAATAGATTTGACGTCTGCTACCCTATCTTTATAAAAATCACTTATCTTTACACCAAATGAAGGTATTTCATTTGCAATATCAGTTATGCTCGTTATTAGTGGCGGAATTATCATAAGTAGCATTATAGCAATTATAAAAACCGCAATAATATAAACTAAAAGCATAGCTTTGTTTCGGCTTAAATTAAATTTCTTTTCTATGTATATAAGAAGTGGATTTAAAAGATAAGCTATGCAGAAAGCCCATATAAATGGAACAAACATTGAATATATAGTTGATAAAGTCCTAGATAACAAGTCTTTTTCAGTTATAACTTTATACATAATAAATGTGAGTATTATAATAGGTAAATATTTTAGAGTTTTTTTATAATTTTTCATAAATGCTCCTACACTTACTTTACATTAAAATTCCACTATTATTTTATCTAATTCAGTACCATTGACTTTAATAAAATTCTCAAGATTATCCCAACCCATTTTAATTTTAATTATATCTTTACCGTCAAGTTTGTCTACTTTGGCATCTTTTTCTTCTGCACCAAAATCTTTATAAAAGTCTAACATATCCGAACCCCTATAAACCCAAGAATACATAGAATTAGCATTATTTTTTGCAAACAATTTTGCACAAGCAACTAAAAGAACAGTCCTATTAAAATCATAGTCCAAATTTGAATTTACATAATGCATCAAAAGCTCGCCAACATTTTCAGTAGATGTAAGTCTTTTTAGTCTAGGAACTATTACGCCGTCTATAGCGCCACCTTTTTCTTCAATAACAAAAACAATTCTGCCTTCGCCTATAACTTTAAGCCAAAACTTCTTTCTATTATCTAAATCATAAAATTTCAAAAAATCATCTGACACTTTACTTTGATGAAATTTAGTCCATACATCTACATGTACTTTGGCTATATCATTTGCATCATATATGTTAGCCTTCCTCAATATCATAATAATTCCCCTTATTTAACTTCTGACTTGAGTACTTCAACTGCTTTAGACAACTGATTATCAGTCTTTTCATCAGTTACTTTAAAATCTTTTGATAACTCAACTTTAATATCCGGTTCTATACCCTTTTCATTTATATACGACCCATTAGGTGTAAAATACTGTGCTATAGTAACTTTTATTCCACCGCCATAATAAGTAAGCGGTAGTACAGATTGTACTAGACCTTTCCCATAAGTTTTAGTTCCTATTATTTTACCCGATTTACTATCTTTAATAGCGCCTGTAAGTATTTCTGATGCCGATGCTGAATACCCATTTACAAGCACAACATAAGGTATATTTAATTTTTTAGCATCAGATTTCATAACTTCCTTATTACCTGCTCTATCTTTAGTCGAAACAATAACTTGTTCTCCCAATATTCTATCTGCAACCTTTACAACTTCAGAAAGACTACCGCCGGGATTGTTTCTTAAATCTATTACAAGACCTTTTACATCTTTATCTAATAATCCATTCAAATTTTGAGTAAATTCTTTATAAACTTTATTATCAAATGATGTAATCTGTAAATAACCAATCTTATCTTTTTTATCTAAAATTCTACTCTTAACAGATTTAAGAACTATATTGGCTCTAGTTAGCTTAACATCAAAAGTCTTTCCTTTTCTAAGTATAGTAATAGTTACATCTGTACCGGGTTTGCCCTTCATTTTTCCTATTGCTATATCTATATCTTTTGCCTTATATCTAGTTCCATTTACTTTTATGATTTCATCATCAGGTTTTATATCAGCTTTAGATGCAGGAGTATCTTCAAACGTGCTTAAAACGGTTATATTTCCCTCTTTAGACGGCGATATCGCTATACCAAGCCCGCCATAAGAACCTTTATTGAGCTCCATAAAAGATTTAAACTCTTTTGGATTAAAGTAAACTGAATAAGGATCATTTAACGCAGAAAATAAACCGTCAATAATTCCCTCTTCAAAATCTACTTTAGAGGTATCTTTATAATAAACTTTCTTTACATAGTCTTCAATTGCCTCTAATTTCTCATATCGTCCTACATTTTTTTCATATTTACTATATTCTTCTCTAGTTATAAATTTACCACCATTAAACTTTAAAACACCACCAACTACTAAACCTAAATATAATGTCGTAGATGACAATAATATAATAAGTGAAACCAATATAAATTTAAAATACTTTTGTGTTTTTCTTTGCACTATAATCTCCTATTTTTCTATGGTTTATTTACATAACCAAGCGGGTCTACTCTTACGCCACCACGTCTAACTTCAAAGTGAAGATGTGGGCCTGTAGAAACTCCTGTATTACCTGACCTAGAAACAACTTGTCCCCTCTTCACATGATCTCCAACTCTAGCTACTCTAACACTATTATGTGCATAAGCCGTAGCTATTCCACCACCATGGTCTATAAGTATAAGATTTCCATAACTTCCCATATATGCTGATATTATAACTACGCCATCTTGCGCAGCATAAACAGGTGTTCCTGTTGGAACAGGTATATCTATCGCTCCGTGATAATTTCCTACACCTACACCATAACGTGGTCCAAAATATGAAGAAAGAGAATTATAATTAAGTGGTAATGGCCACCCCATTGCTCCACCTACATAAGTTTTTTTAAGTTCTAATTTCTTTATATAAGCTGTTATTTCTTGTTGCTCCGCTTCAAAAAGACGCTTTTCCTTTTCAAGATACTCTTTTTTTTCTTTTAACTCTTTCTTTAATTTTTCAGTCCTACCTAGCTTAACAGTTGCTAGTTTTTTTTCTTTAAGTTCTTCATTTTTTAGGTTTTCAAGTTCTTTTTTTTGTTCTTCTAAATATTTTTTTGATTTTTGTAAAGTTTTCTTAGAATTTTTAAGTTTTGCAGATAATTTTTTATCATAATTAGCAATACTTTGAATTTGATCCATTCTAGTTAGCATACTTATTACACTATCAGACTTTAAAAGAACTTCCATACTGCAACATTGGCTATATTTACTTCTTCTTCTTTTACTTTTATTAATTTTTCTTTTTTATCAATTTTTTGACCTGTAAGCTCAATAGCATAATCTAAATTTGTTATTTCCCTTTGAAGAGAATAATACTCTTTCTCTACACTACTTAAATTTGCATTACTTTTAATAATTTCTGACCTTATTTTAGCTATCTTATTTGCAAACTCATTTTTTTTCGCTTTACTCTTTTTTAATTCATCACTTACCGATGCAAAAGATATTATGGAGATAGAAACTATTAATAAAAGTAGGATACTTATAACCTTATTTTTTTTCATAAATTTCTCCTAATCATTCAAGTATTTTTTTATACTTTTTTATGCTCTAATATACAGATTTTCATTATTAACTTTTATAAACTTAACTTTTATAAACTAAAAACTTTTATATTTTCTTTGCCTTATTACATTTTATTTTTAAGGTTTATTCACATAGCCAAGCGGGTCTACCCTTACGCCACCACGTCTAACTTCAAAATGAAGATGCGAACCGTAAGAAACACCTGTATTTCCTACTCTAGAAACAACTTGTCCTTTTTTTACATGTTGTCCAACTCTAGCTATTCTAACGCTATTATGTGCATAAGCTGTTGCAAGTCCACCACCGTGGTCTATAAGTATAAGATTTCCATAACTTCCCATATATGCTGATATTATAACTACGCCACTTTGAGCTGCATAAACAGGAGTTCCCGTTGGCGCAGGTATATCTATCGCTCCGTGATAATTACCTACACCTATACCATAACGAGGTCCAAAATATGAAGAAAGAGAATTATAATTAAGTGGTAACGGCCACCCCATTGCTCCACCTACATATTTTTTGGGATAATTAATGATTGGGGCATTATTCTGAACATTATTAGTATTCTGTTTTTGTGCCTTCTTGCGGAGCGCTGCTTTACGAAGTTCTTCTTCACGTTGTGCTTTTTGAATTTCTAATTTCTTTATATAAGCTGTTATTTGTTGTTGTTCCGCTTCAAAAAGACGTTTTTCCTTTTCAAGAGAATCTTTTTTTGCCTTTAAATCTTTCTTTAATTTTTCAGTCCTACCTAGCTTAACAGTTACTAATTTTTTTGCCTTTAAATCTTCATTTTTTAAATCTTCAAGTTCTTTCTTTTGTTCTTCTAAATATTTTTTTGCATTTTGCAACTTTTTCTTAGAATTTTTAAGCTTTGTAGATAACTTTTTATCATAACTAGCAATACTTTGAATTTGATCCATTCTAGTGAGCATACTTATTACACTATCAGACTTTAAAATACTGCAACATTGGCTATATTTACTTCTTCTTCTTTTACTTTTATTAATTTTTCTTTTTTATCAATTTTTTGACCTGTAAGCTCAATAGCATAATCTAAACTTGTTATCTCTTTTTGGAGAGAATAATACTCTTTTTCTACGCTACTTAAATTTGCATTACTTTTAATAATTTCTTCTCTTACTTTAGATATTTTATTTGCAAACTCATCTTTTTTATCTTTGTTTTTCTTTATCTCTTCATTCACTGACGCAAAAGATGTTATGGAGATAGAAACTATTAATAAAAATAGTATGCTTATAATTTTATTATTTTTCATAAACTTTTCCTTAAACATTCAAATGTTTTCTTGTAGATCTTATCGCTCCTAATATACCAACTCCTGTACCTAAAATTAAAGCTATATAAATAAAATCTTTTACAACTGTTAAAGATGGTATCGGCTTTTCTATAAAGCCTACATATCCTATAAATTGTTTATTTAATGTTTCCGCTGCATAATCATATCCAAAATAAATTATAAGAGCTGATAACGCTGCTGAAACTACACCTATTATTATACCTTCTATGATGAACGGCATTCTTATAAATAAATTCTTTGCGCCCACATACTTCATAATGTTTATTTCTACTTTTCTTGAATTTACAGCTATATTTATAGCATTTGATATTATAAAGAAACAAAGTATTAAAAGAATTACAACTATACCAAATCCTATCTTACCTATAGTCCTACTAACTAATATTAATTTATCTATAGCGTCTTTATAATACTTAATATTTTCAACGCCTTTAAATTCTTTAATTATACTTACTACAGATTTTGTAAATGAAATATCTTTAAGTTCTATTAGAAACTGGTTTGGAAGAGGCGAACCGTCTATGTCCTCAAGTAAAAATGAATCTTCTCCCCACTCTTTTTTAAACTTTTCAAAAGCCTCTTCTTTACTTACAAACTTAACATTTTTTACTCCAACTATATGTTTTATTTCTTCATAAGTTTTCTTAATATAATCTTCTTTTACATTTTCTTTCAAATATACAGTAATATCGTCAAAATCCTTATGAGTTTTTTCAACTATGGAGTTTACATTCACTACAACCGCAAATACTATACCAAGTATTGCAAAAGTAAATGCCATAATAAATATTGAACCTATGCTATTAGTTTTATTTCTCCAAATATTTACTAAAGCCTGTTTTGTGCTATAAAATGGTTTAATTTTCACTGATATACCCACCTTTTTCATCACTCACAACTCTTCCATTTTCAATAGTTATAACCCTTTTTTGCATTTTATCAACTATAGCCTTATCATGAGTTGCCATAATTACCGTTGTACCTCTACGATTTATTTTATCTAACAATTTCATAATGTCTTCTGAAGTTTTATAATCTAAATTTCCCGTAGGCTCGTCAGCAATTAAAAGCGGAGGATTATTTATCATAGCCCTAGCTATTGCAACCCTTTGCATTTCTCCGCCCGAAAGTTCTCGTGGAAAACTTTTTATCTTATTTTCTATTCCCATTAAACTAAGTACATTTGGAACTTGTTTTTTTATCACACTATCTTTTTCGCCAAGTATTTCCATAGCATAAGCAACATTATCATAAACAGTTTTATTCTCCAAAAGTCTAAAATCTTGAAAAACTACACCCATCTGCCTACGTACATAAGGAATTCTTCGCCTAGATAATTTAGTAATATCTGAACCACCTAAAAATATACTACCATTAGTTGGATCTTCTTCTTTCAACAACAGTTTCAAAAAAGTAGATTTACCTGCTCCACTAGTTCCAACCAAGAAAACAAACTCTCCCCTTCTTATATCTACAGATACTCCTTTTAAAATAGGAGAGTCTTTTCCATAGCTCTTACTAACATTTGTAAACTTTATCATAAATTCTCCTTAATTCTGCCCCTATTAAAGTCAATATTATAATACTTTTATAAAATTTATATACGATATCCTACTTACTCCATTGGTAACAATCCAACTTTTTTTCTAACTTTTCTATAAATTTTATTTGCTCTATAATCTGCTTTTTTAGCTCCATCAGTATAAATTTTATTTAAATATTCCTTATCTTCACATAACTTTTTATATTTTGCCATAGGCTCTTCTAACTTATCTACAACAACTTTTGAAAGGTTCTCTTTAAATTCAGCGTAGCCTTTTCCTTCATACATAACTTCAATTTCTTTCGGAGTTTTACCCGACATAGATGAATATATATTTATTAAATTCTTCATAGCAGGTCTATCCTCACTATATGTTATAGTTCCAATTGAATCTGTTACAGCTTTTTTAATCTTTTTCTTTATTGTATTCATATCGTCAACTAAATATATACAACCTAAATCAGTAACATCAGACTTACTCATCTTAACCATAGGATTTTGCAAATCCATAATTCTAGCGCCTGATTTTGGTATATAAACTTCTGGAATCACAAAAGTTTCAGAATACTTATTATTAAATCTTTCCGCAATATCTCTAGCTATTTCAACGTGCTGTTTTTGGTCATCCCCTACAGGAACTAAATGAGTTCCATAAAGAAGTATATCCGCAGCCATAAGAATTGGATATGTAAAAAGCCCTGCATTTAAATTTTTCTCGCCCTTATTTACCTTATCTTTATATTGAGTCATTCTATTTAACTCACCCATATAAGTCATACAAGATAATATCCAAGATAACTCTGCGTGTTTTGAAACGTGAGATTGCATATATATAATGCTCTTTTCAGGATTAATACCAAAAGCCATATAAAGTGCTAATTGTTCTAATGTCCTTTTTCTAAATTCTGCTGGATTTTGATGTATAGTCATTGCGTGCATATCTACTATACAGTATATACAGTCATAATCATCTTGCATTTTTTCCCACTGATTTATAGCTCCAATATAATTACCAAGAGTTAGCTTACCAGTAGGCTTAATGCCACTAAATATAACTTTTTTATCCATAGAACCCCCTAACCTATTTTAAATAAATACTTTTCAACATAGTTTTCTATCATATAATTATACCAAATTACTGCGGTTTTGTCGATAGAAAAACGATTATGTTAAAATAAGTTTTTTATTTGTTAAAAAGTTGTTCAAAATTGAAAACAATAATATTTGTTATTAATATCTACAATTAGTGCTTAAAATGTCTTATCCCCTTTATTCCAACCATAACCATACCTAGCTCATTTGCCTTTTCTATAACTTTGGCATCATTGATAGAACCAGCAGGTTGTATTATAACATTCACGCCTTTATTATAAGCTGTTTCTATAGCGTCGGCAAACGGGAAAAATCCATCAGAAGCAAGTACTGCTCCGTTTATTTCTGAACTTGCAAAATTAACCGCACATTCACTTGCAAAAACACGACTAACTTGCCCTTGTCCTATTCCAATAGTAACCTTGTCTTTTGCAATAACTATCGCATTTGACTTTGAGTGTTTAACAACTTTCATAGCAAATTCTAAATCTTTTAACTCTTTTTCCGTAGGACATTTTTTTGTAAGAACTTCTATTTCATCATACAATTTATTATCAACTTCTTGAACTAACGCTCCGCCCAAAATACTTCTAACTTCATATTTCTGCTGTACTTTTTCAAAATCTATTTCTATAAGCCTTATATTCTTTTTTTGAGTTAATATGCTTAAAGCCTTTTCGCTATAACTTTTTGCTATTACAATTTCTATAAAAATATCATTTATCTTATTTGCCACAATTTCATTAACTTCTCCGTTTAATGCAATTATTCCGCCAAAAATAGACACAGGGTCCGCTTTATAAGCTCTATCAAAAGCACTCTCTAAACTATCCGACTCTGCAACTCCACAAGGATTTGTATGTTTAAGCATAACGCAAGCAGGATTTTTAAACTCTTTAGCTAAATTTATAGCTGCATTTACATCTAAATAATTGTTATAGCTCATTTCTTTCCCGTGTAACACAGTTATATCAGCTAGTCCATACTTTTCAAATTCATTTACATAAATAGCCGCTTTTTGATGACTATTTTCCCCATATCTTAAATCATTTTTCTTTTTTAAAGCAAGCGAATAATTATCGTTAAAGTCAGCGTTTATCTTTGAAGATAAATAATTAGCTATAAGCGCATCATAAGATGAAGTTAGACCAAAAACTTTAACTTGAAGTTTCATTTTAAATTCTTTAGTTACAAGACCACTTTCTAACCTTTTTACAACTTCATCATAATCATTATAATCTACAACAGTTATCACAGACTCTGCATTTTTCGCAGCCGAACGCAACATAGTAGGTCCACCAATATCTATATTTTCTATAGCGTCCTCTAAAGTGCAATCTTCTCTATTTATTGTTTCTTTAAAAGGATATAAGTTTATAACAACCATATCTATAGTATCTATTTTATGCTCAAAAAGAGTTTCAATATGTTCCGTTTTATCTCTCCTAGCTAATATTCCAGCGTGCACTTTAGGGTGCAAAGTTTTTACTCTACCGTCTAAAATTTCCGGAAACTCCGTTATATCAGATACAGATGTAACATTTACCTCCGCACTAGAAAGGACTTTAAACGTTCCCCCTGTAGATAATATCCTATATCCAAGTTTTTCTATACTCTTTGCAAATTCAACAATTCCCGTTTTATCATATACACTTATAAGCGCAGTTTTCATATACTCCCCCTAATTATAAAAATTCAAAACTTTATCAACAGCATTTGAAAGTATTTTATGCTCTATTTCTAAAACTCTCTTTTGTAAAATTTCAGGCGTATCATCCTCGTAAACATCACAAGTTTCCTGAATTATAATTTCGCCCGTATCTATTCCCGCATCTACATAGTGAACGCTAGCCCCCGTTATTTTAGCACCCGAATTTAACACCGCAGAGTGAACATTTAAACCATAAAAACCCTTGCCCGAAAAAAGCGGAAGTAAAGACGGATGTATATTTATAAATTTACCCTTAAAATTATCTAAAACTTCGCCATATATAGGTTTTATAAACCCAGCCAAAACTACTAAATCTATGTTATTTTCATTTAGATAACCCAACATAAGATTTATAACTTCTTCCTTTTTTAGCTTTTTATAATCTAACACAAAAGTTTTTATATCGTTTTCTTTTGCATAAATAAGACCTTTAGCCTTTTCTGTAGAACTCAATATAAAACTTACATTTGCATTTTTTATTTTTCCATTTTTTATAGACTGAACGACGCTCATCATATTAGAACCCGTCCCAGATATGAATATAGCTATATTTTTCATTACTTTAACTTAACTTCTCCTGTACCTTTAACTATGCTACCTAATTTATAAGCCTTTGTCCCCGTATTATTAAGCACTTCAAAAACACTATCAACAACGGAATTATCCACTACTAAAACATAGCCTATCCCCATATTAAATGTAGCATACATCTCATTTTCAGGAATATTCCCCCACTTTTGAAGGTCGTCAAAAATCTTTAATTTTTCAAAACTATCTTTATAAATCAAGGCATTTCTATCTTTAGTTAATACCCTTGCTATATTTTCATAAAATCCGCCACCTGTAATATGTGCCATTCCTTTTATTTCAATACCTTTATCTAAAATACCTAAAACATCATTTACATATATTTTAGTAGGCTTTAAAAGCTCTTTACCTAACAAAGATTCTCCATAATTATCATTTAAAGAAAGATTATTTTTATTTATTATGTGTCTAACTAAACTAAATCCATTTGAATGAACACCGCTAGACTCAAGACCAATAATTACATCGCCCTCATTTATTTTTGAACCGTCTACAATTTTTTCTTTATCAACTATACCTACTGCAAATCCAGCTAAATCATATTCACCTTCAGAATAAAACCCTGACATTTCAGCGGTTTCTCCCCCTATTAATGAAAGTCTACCTTGCTTACATCCATTAGATATACCTGAAACTACATTTGCAACAACATCGGCATCTACCTTTCCCGTAGCAAAGTAATCTAGGAAAAATAAAGGTTTTGCCCCGTGGCAGAGTATATCATTAACGCACATAGCAACCAAATCTATTCCGATAGTATCGTGAATATTCATATCAAAGGCAAGTTTTAATTTAGTACCTACGCCGTCTGTTCCAGAAACTAAAACAGGATTTTTAATTTTTTCACTTGATATATCGTAAAGTCCACCAAAATTACTAAGCATTTTAAGTACATTTTTACTGTGCGTACTATTTACGCTTTCGCTCATTAACTTTACAGCTCTATAACCCTCTTCAACATCAACGCCCGCCTCTTTATAAGCCTTTCTCAAATCAGACATAATAACCTCCACAATTTAAAGTTTTTTACCAACATTTAATAGATATTCAGGTATTTCAACAGGATATTCCCCCGTAAACACATCCAAACAAAGTTCATCTCTTTTAAATCCTATAGACTCTACAAGTTCATCTACAGTTAAAAACGAAAGCGAATCTGCCCCTATTATATCTCTAATTTCATCTACAGTTTTATTAGCTGCTATAAGTTCACTCTTACTAGGAGTGTCTATGCCATAAAAAGACGGAAACTTAACAGGTGGAGAACTTACTCTAACGTGCACTTTTTTAGCTCCTGCCTTTTTAAGAAGACTTACAATTTTTTTACTTGTAGTAGACCTAACTATAGAATCATCTATTAAAACTACACTTTTACCCTCAACACTCTTTCGTAAAACATTGAGTTTTAGCCTTACCGCCATTTCTCTAAGTTCTTGCGTAGGTTGTATAAAAGTCCTACCTACATATTTATTTTTTATAAGCCCCTCTTCATAAGATATACCAGAATAACTTGCATATCCAAGTGCTGCCGACCTACCTGAATCAGGTACAGGTATTACTACATCTGCATCACAAGGATAATTTTTTGCTAGTATTTCTCCGGCTCTCTTTCTAGTTTCATAAACACTTTTACCGTCTATCACACTATCAGGTCTTGCAAAATATACATATTCAAATGAACCGTGGGCAATCTTCTTATTATCAGAGTATCTCAAACTCTCTACACCGTTTTCATCTATAATAACCATTTCGCCCGCATCTACATCTCTAACAAACTCTGCCCCAATTACATCAAGCGCTATACTTTCAGACGCAAAAACATAACCGTCTTCAAGTTTTCCTAAAACTAACGGTCTTATACCGTGCGGGTCTCTTATACCAATCATTTTATTTTCCATAACTATAACCAAAGAATATGCGCCTTTGATTTCTTTTAAAGTTTCTATAATAGAATTTTTATAACCCTTATTAAAATTTTTGGCTATAAGGTGTGCTATAACTTCAGTATCTATAGTTGTCCTAAATATAGCGCCCTCATCTTCAAGTTTATCTCTAATCTCCATAGCATTAACCAAATTTCCATTGTGAGCAAGTCCTATATGTCCGCCTTTAAAAGTAAATTTTAAAGGTTGGGCATTTTGAACAAAACTATTTCCCGTTGTAGAATATCTTACGTGTCCTACGCCAATATTCCCCTTTAAACTAGTCAAGTTCTCCGTATTAAAAACTTCTTGAACCAAACCCATTTTTTTGATAGCGTTCATATTATCGCCGTCAAAAGTTACAATACCTGCACTTTCTTGCCCCCTATGTTGCAGAGCAACTAATCCAAAGTATATGAGATTTGATACTATTTGATTTTTAGAATATATACCTACAACCCCACACTCATCTTTAAGCTTGTCGCCAAACATTTTAATACCCCCTATCCTTTATAAAAACTATACATCGCTATCGATGCAGCTATACTAAGATTTAAAGAATCTTCTATATCTGTTTGTCTTATTTTCAATGGTTTACCTATATTATTATAAGTTTCATCAAGTCCACTAGACTCATTTCCAAAAATTAGCGAATGTTTGCCCACTTCTTTTATGGACATTTCATCTAAATAGGTAGCAGAATTTAACATAAAAGTATAAATTTCCCTACTTTTAAACTCTGATAAATAACTTTCTATATTTTCATAATATTTAAATTTCAAATTAAAAATCGCCCCCATAGAAGACCGTACAAGACTAGGGTTGTACACATCTACAGCTGGCGATATTATAGCTATATTTCTATATGAAAAAGATATTGCAGAACGCATAATAGTCCCCAAATTTCCTAAATTAGACGGATTTACTAACACAATATGATTTGCATTATCTTCTAAATTTTTCTCAAATTTTTTAAATACTCCAACTATGCTAATACTATCTTTTTCTCTAAGTTTTGATACAATTTTATTAGCATGCTCTTCTACCCTTATACCCTTTGAAGCGGCAAGGGCTTTTACTAAATCTGATTTTTTTTCACTTGCAGAGTCGCTTATAAATATAACTATACCACTATCAGGATAATTTTCTAGCATATTTATAGTTGGATATGCTCCTAGCGTATAGGAATAATCTAATGTTTTTTTATATTTTGTATATCTCATAATTTTAATCCTGGATTTGCATTTAAACTAAGCGGATTTTCTATACTCGGTAGAAAGTATGCCGCACAACCTATCATAGCCGCATTATCTGTACAATATTCAAAGTCCGGATAATACACTTCTATCCCTAGTTCTTTAGACTTTTTGTCAAACATATCTCTTATTCTAGTATTAGCAGCAACACCACCTGCTATAACTATTTTATTATAATCATATATTTCCATAGCTCTTATGCTTTTTTCAACTAAAACTTCTAACACAGCCTCTTGGAAACTAGCTGAAACATCGTCAGGATTAACTTCTTCGCCTTTCATTTTAGCTGAATTTAAATAATTTAAAACGGCTGATTTTATACCGCTAAAACTAAAATCTAAACTATCTTTTTCTAAATAAACTCTAGGAAAAGTAACCTTATTTTTATCCCCTATTTTTGCGGCCTTATCAATCTTAGGCCCCCCTGGATATGTAAACCCAAGCGTTCTAGCGACTTTATCATAAGCCTCTCCTATTGCATCATCTCTAGTTTCGCCAACAATTTCAACTGTTGTATAGTCTAAAACCTTTGCAAGATAAGTATGTCCGCCAGATACGACAAGTGACATATAAGGTGGTTTTAAATCTTTATAAGTAATAAGAGGAGAAGATAAATGCCCCAATAAATGATTTACAGGAACAAGCGGTTTTCCCGTAGCGTAAGCTAAACCTTTTGCATAATTTACCCCAACAAGAAGCGCGCCTACAAGACCCGGCCCATAAGTTACAGCTATCTTATCTACATCATCAATTGTAATTCCCGCCTTATTCAAAGCCTCATCTACAACAGAAGAAATTTTCAAAAGATGATTTCTTGAAGCTATTTCTGGAACAACTCCACCATACTGAATATGTATAGGTATTTGCGTTTCTATAACATTAGAAAGAACTTCTCTACCGTTTCTAACTACAGCCGCAGAAGTTTCATCACAACTACTCTCTATAGAAAGTATATCCATAATATCTCCCTTCTTAAATTTATGCCGATTAATTTACACACCTATAATACCATATTTACCCAAATTTGCAAGATATATTTCAAATTTTTAATTTTAATCATTAAGAAAAAAATAACACAAAATATTAACATAACCAATTAAAATATCATTTGTAAAAGCTAAAGCTAGAAACCCAAGAAAATACAAAAGCTTTTCAAACTTATGCAATATAAAAGTCAAAATAATACCTACAACGCCTACAACTTGAATAACTCTAACGATTAAATCAAAATATATAGTATAACGTGAAAATATTAATCCTAAAAACAAAAAATAACCCGTAATAAGAAGTATTTTATTTATTTTTTTTAGCAAATCTTTCTTTTTCATTATTAGCCCCCTATTTTATAATAAAATTTCAAAAAATAAATTATTAAATTTACTTACAAGCCTCCATTTTAAGTAATCGTTTTTTTATAGCTATACCGCCACCATATCCGCCTAAATTACCATTACTCTCAATAACCCTATGGCACGGCACTATTAAACTTATTGAATTTGCACCGTTTGCAGATGCCACAGCTCTTACAGCTTTAGGATTGTTAATACCATTGGCTATATCTAAATAAGTCGCCGTTTTCCCATACTCAATTTTTAAAAGCTCCTCCCAAACAGACTTTTGAAAATCAGTTCCTAAAAATAATAAAGGAATATCAAACTCTTTTCTAATGCCTTTTAAATATTCATCTACTTGTTTTTTTGTTTTTTTAATTATTTCGTCTTCATTTTCAATAAAATCAGCCATTAAATACTTTTTTATCCTATTATCAACAGTATTTCTCATTTTTCTATATCTATAATCTAAAATCACTAATTCATCATCATAAGAGCCAATAATCATTTCTCCTATTTTAGTTTTATAATAAGATACATTGATAAAATTTTTCATATTTAATCTCCCTATACCTAATTTACTTAGTAAAATATATCTATTTTAAACTAAATTTGTCTTTTCTTGATAAAGTTTCTATTATATTTCCTACACTTTTTGCACCAAATATTACGTCCATTGTTTCCGCAAAATAACTTATAAATGAATAACTATTGTTAGACAGTAAAGTTTTTAAATCTTCAAATTTGTTTTTAACCATAATAATATCCGATAATTCAGCTTGATTTTTATCAGATATACTTAATTTGTACTTGTTAAATTTATTTGTAAGTGTTTTT